>MDTD01014512.1_pt1 | contig 67685 bp, 66 predicted proteins | sample 811221 | NCBI WGS metagenome assembly MDTD01 (sample SAMN05326646, study PRJNA326480) | marine metagenome | isolation source: seawater | place: Pacific Ocean: South West | collected 2011
CCGCGCCGACGCCGCGCGATCCGATCAGGCGGCGAACGCCACCTTGCCGGTGGCCACGTCGTACATGCCGCCGGTGATGATCAGGTCGCCCTTCTTCTCCAGCCCGGCCAGGATGCCGCTGCGCTGGCGGATCCGCGCCAGGGTCAGCTCCACATTCTTTTCGGCCACCGCCTGGACGAAGGCGGCGTTGGCGGAGGTGCGGTCGCTGTCGAAGCCCTGCACCGCGGCCACCGCCGGCTTGATGTTGGCCAGGGTCTGGGTGAGGTTGCCCAGCACGACATCGTCGCAGGCGCCCTTCACCGCACCGCATTCGGAATGGCCGACGACCATCAGCACCTTGGAACCGGCCGCGGCACAGGCGAATTCCAGGCTGCCGATCATGTCGTCATTGACGAAATTGCCGGCGATCCTGGGCTCGAAGATGTCGCCGATGCTCTGGTCGAAGATCAGGTTCGCCGGGGCGCGGGAATCGATGCAGCTGACGATGGCCGCGAAGGGGTGCTGGCCATTGGCCGTGGCCGCCACCTGCGGGGTCGGGTTGCACACCATCGGCTTGCCGGCGGCAAACCGGGCATTGCCTTCCTTCAGGTAGGTCAGCGCGTCCTGCGGACTCAGTGCCTTCTGGCTGGCCGCAGTCTGCGCGGTGCAGGTCTGCGCGGCATGGGCCGACGCCAGCGGCAGGGCAAGGCCACCGACCGCGCAGCCACAGGCCAGGACGGTGCGGCCGGTACCGCGTAGGAACGACCGGCGGTCGTGGGTGTGGGCATTCATCTCGCGTCTCCTCGCGTTCATGGTCACGTCAAGCGCAGCCGGGAACAGATTGCCGAAGTAGACGCGAAAGGGAAGCCGAGAACCGGCCCGAACGGGAATTTTCCCGAAACGGATCACAATTACCTGTGGAACGACGAGCACTTGACAGAACATCAATCACATGCGGTCAAAATGCAGTTGTCAAACATTTCATCGGACCGTCATGCCATGCCGGCATGGCCGCGACCGAGGTCAGTCCATCAACGGCCCGTCCACCAACCGGGTCTCGAAATCACCCGGCATGACGATCTCGATCAGTTCGAAATCGGCGCTGTGCTCGATCTCGCGATGGCGGATGCCGGGCGGCTGCAGCACGCAGTCGCCGGGCCGGACGGTCTTCACCCCCTGGCCCTCATACTCGAACCGCGCCCAGCCCTTCAGCACGTAGTACATCTGGAAGCCGACCTCGTGGGCATGCCACTGCCCGGTGGCATTGTCGCCTTCGCGCGCGCGGATCACATGGGCCACGACCGCGCCGCCGGTCGCCGCCTTGATGCCCAGGTCGCGATATTCGAAATAGCTGCGCAGGCCATCGGCACGGAAGCTGCCCTCCGTTCCGACATGGTGGCTGAACGTCTGGCCATCGCTCATGGCTTCTCCTCCCTCACTCCGGATCGCCGGTGCTGAGCGCCAGGATGCGGCTGATCGCTGCCAGGCTATGGCCGCTCTCCGCCGCCCAGGCGTTGAACGCCGCCTGTACCGCCGCCATCGCCTTCGCCCCGCCGGGCGCCTTGTCGATCACCCCTTCGCGGATCAGCGCGGCCGTCACGTCGCGGGTCAGGACAAACGAGTCGCGGCCCATGGTCCGCAGCATGTAGGAGCCGGTATTGCCGCCCATGCGGCTGGCCCGCTTCTTCAGCAGGGCCAGCAGGCCGGCGAAATCGTCGTTCGGCCAGTCCGCGAAGCAGGCCGCGGCACTGCCATGCTCCCGTGCCAGGTCCAGCAGGAAGCCCGCATTCTCCCGCACCGTCGCGATCTTCTGCGCATTGCGCACGATCCGCGCGTCGCGGGTCAGGGCGTCCAGTTCCTCGTCCGACATCAGCGCGTTGCGGCCCGGGTCGAAGCCGTGGAAGGCCGCCTCGAAGCCGGGCCACTTGGCGTCGATCACCTTCCAGGAGAAGCCGGACTGGAAGATGCCGCGGGTCATCGCCGCCAGCCAGCGATCGTCCGGGATCGCCCGCAACTCCGCCGCCGGCTTCACCTCCGGCAGCAGCGCCTTCAGGGCCTTCGGCCCGCCCTTGCGCGAAGCCGCCTGCGTCTCGATCTCCGCGAACCTGCGCATCCGTCCCTCCCCCACCTGCGGCGCCTGCCGGATCAGACGGCCGGCAGGCGGGGAAGGTCAAGACGGTTGCTCAGGCGTCCGGATCGGCCTTCACCGCGCCATGGGTGTCCACGGGCGGCTCCCAGCCTTCCGGCATCGGGTTCACCGGCTGCCCCTGCAGCGCGGCGATGGCATCGGGCATCGGCGTCTCCGCAAGGTTGCGCGGGTCGGGGATCGGCGCCCCATAGCGGGTCTCCATCGGCACCACGCCGGCCCAGATCGGCAGCGCGTAATCCTCCTCGTCGTCGAGCGGCCCGCCGGTGCGGATCTTGGCGGAGGCCTCGTCGATCTTAAGGCGCAGCAGCTTCGTGGCCTTCAGTTCCTGGTCGGTCACCGGACGCAGCCGGTCCCACTGCCCCGGCACCAGGCCGTCGACAAAGGTCTTCATGCGGGCGGTCACCTCCGCCGGGTCGCTGACCAGTTCGGCATGGCCGAACAGCATCGCCGCACGGTAGTTCACGCTGCAGTGGAAACCGGAGCGCGCCAGCACCAGCCCGTCGATCAGGCTGACGGTCAGGCAGACCTGCAGCCCGTCGGCCAGGCCGCGCAGGGTGCGGCTCGCCGACGAACCGTGGAAATAGACATGGTCGCCCTCCCGCCAATACAGGGTGGGGATCACATAGGGACCTTCAGGGGTAGCGAAACCCAGATGGCAGACCTGCCCCGCGTCCAGCACCGCGTCCAGGCTGGCCCGGTCGTAATGGCCCCTGTGATGCACGCGCCGCAGCCGCACCCGATCGCTGGCCGGCGCCGCCGGCGGACTTGCCTCGTTCATCTCCGGATCCTTTCCGTCCTGGTCGCGACGATTGCGAACGCGTTCCTTCTGCCGCTAGATTGGTATTGAAACCAGATCCAGTTTCCGAAGAAAAACTAATGCCAATTTCCTACCGCGGAATGGCGGACGCAGTGCTGCCCGGCATCGGCCTGGACCGGGACGCGCCGGGGCCGCTCTACCGGCAGCTCACCGCGCAGCTCCGCGGCCTGATCGAGGGCGGGCGGCTGCCGGCCGGCACCCGCCTGCCGGCCTCCCGCGCCCTGGCGGAGGCGCTGGGCATCTCCCGCACCACCGCCCTGCAGGCGATCGAGCAGCTGGCGGCCGAAGGCTACCTGGAAGGGCGCCGCGGCGCCGGGACCTTCGTGGCCGCCCTGCCGGCGCGCACCGATGGCAGCGACCGCCCGGGCACCATCCCTGCCCCGGCCCCGGCAGCGGCCCCGGTCGCGGATCCCGGGCAGCCGTTCCGTCCCGGCATTCCCGATGCCGCCGCCTTCCCGGCCCGCCAATGGGCGCGTCATCTGCAGGCATGCTGGCGCGCTCCGGCCCCGGCACTGCTGACGGCGCAGCACGCCGCCGGCCTGCCCGACCTGCGGGCGGCGATCGCCGGCCATCTGCGCAGCTTCAGGGGGCTGGATTGCGCGGCGGGCAATATCCTGGTCACCGCGGGCCTGCGGGACGCCCTGGCGCTGGTCGGCCACGGCCTGCTGCCGCCGGGCGGCGCCGTGGCGGTGGAGGAACCGGGCTTCCCGCCCCTGCGGTCGGCATTGCAGGCCCAGGGCCGGGCGGTCCTGCCCTGCGCGGTGGACGCCGAGGGGCTGCAGGTGACGGCTCTGGCCCGGCATGCCGGCGCCGCATGCGCGGTCACCGTGACCCCGTCCCGCCACTATCCCCTCGGCATCACCCTGCCGCTGGCCCGCCGGCTCTCCCTGCTCGACTGGGCGGACGCGACAGGCGCCTGGATCCTGGAAGACGACTATGACAGCGAGTTTCGCTACCAGGGCCAGCCCGTGCCGCCGCTGGCCAGCCTCGACCGTTCCGGCCGGGTTCTCTATCTGGGCAGCTTCTCCAAGGTGATGTTCCCATCGCTGCGGCTGGGCTACCTGGTCGCCGATGCGGCGATCGTGGCCCGCCTCGCGGCGTTCCGGCCGCTTCATTCCGACCCGCCGTCGCTGGTGCCGCAGCCGGCGCTGGCTGCCTTCATCGAGGGGGGCGGCTTCGCCCGCCACCTGCGCCGCATGCGCCGCCTGTACCAGGCCCGCCAGGCGTCCTTCCTGCGGGCATTCCGCCACCACCTGGGCGGCTGGCTGCTGGCGGACCCTGTCCCGGCCGGGATGCACATCGTGGCGCGGCGCGGCCCCGGCCTGCCACCGGCCTGCAGCGACACCGACCTGTCGGCGCTCGCCGACGGGCTCGGCCTGACCGTGCTGCCGCTGTCCGCCTGCCATGCCGACCCGGCGGCTGCCGGCCGTGCCTTCGGGCTGGTGTTCGGCTATGCCGGAGTGCCGGAAACGCTGGCGGAGGCAGCCCTGACACGCCTCGGCCGGGCGCTTGCAGCCCATTGCGCCGCAGCCGGCAGCGATTAAGGTTCGGCCCGGCATACCGACGGAGAAAGGACAAGGCGGGCATGACCGAGTTCACGCGCGAAGCGGCGGAGACCATCCTGAACGAGAATTTCGCGCCCTGGGTGCGCGCGCTGGACATGCGCTTCGATCGGATCGGCGATGGCGAGGTGGTGATGGTCGCGCCCTTCGCCGAGGATCTGGTCCGCCAGGGCGGCATCATGTCCGGCCAGGCGATGATGTGCCTGGCGGATACCGCCATGGTCTTCGCCCTGCTGGCGCGCGCCGGCAGCTTCGTCCCCTGCGCCAGCGTGGACATCCACTCCACCTTCATGCGGCCGGTCGCCAATGCCGACATGCACTGCCATGCCCAGGTGATCCGGGCGGGAAAGTCGATGGCCTTCCTGAACGCGTCGATCACCGCCGGCGCCGACGGCCCGCTGGCCTTCCAGGCGGTCGGCACCTACGCACTGCCGCAGGGTTGAGCGCGATGAACAGCCCCGCAACGGCAAGAGGCCGCCTGCAGGGTCGGGTCGCCCTGGTCATGGGCGGCGGCCAGCAGGCGGGGGAGACGGTCGGCAACGGCCGGGCGGCGGCGATCCGCTATGCGCAGGAGGGCGCGGCGGTGCTGGTCGCCGACCTGGACCTGGACGCGGCGGAGGAGACCGCGCGCCTGATCGCGGCCGAGGGCGGGCGCGCCGCGGCGATCCGCTGCGACGTGACGGAACCTGCCGGCTGCAGCGAACCGGTGGCGGCCTGCATCGCCGCCCATGGCCGCATCGACATCCTGCACAACAATATCGGCATGACCGAGGGCGAGCGCGATCTGTCCGATCTGGACATCGCGGTCTGGGACCGCCTGGTCGACCTGAACGTCCGGTCGGTCTTCCTGACCGCACAGGCCGCCCTGCCCCACATGCGGCAGGCGGGCAGCGGCGTGATCACCAGCATCTCTTCGATCGCATCGGTCAGCTATCTGAAGGCGCCGGTCTACAGCACCACGAAGGCGGCGATGAACATGCTGACGAAGCAGATCGCGGTGGCCAATGCCCCGTTCGGCATCCGCGCCAATACCATCCTGCCCGGCTTCATCGACACGCCGCTTTCCATCGAGCGGCGGCATCGCGAGCGCGGCATCGACCGCGCCGCCGTCCGGGCGGAGCGCGACGCCAAGGTGCCGCTGAAGGGCGGCATGGGCAGCGCCTGGGACGTTGCCAATGCGGCCGTCTTCCTGGCCTCCGACGAGGCGCGCTTCATCACCGGCATCGAGCTGCCGGTCGATGGCGGGCAGAGCGCGCTGGCCGGCTATCGCATTGCGGCGGACCTGGCATGACCGATCCGGACAAGCCTCTCGACGGTCTCCTGGTGATCGCAGTGGAACAGGCGGTCGCGGCACCGACCTGCACCGTGCGGCTGGCCGATGCCGGCGCAAGGGTGATCAAGGTGGAGCGCGCAGGCGGCGAGACCGCCCGCCACTACGACCGCGCGGTGCACGGCACCTCCGCCTATTTCGCCTGGCTGAACAGGGGGAAGGAGAGCGCGGTGCTGGACCTGAAGGCGGATGGCGACCTGGCGCTGCTGGAGCGGATGGTGGCCCGCGCCGACGTCTTCATCCAGAATCTGGCGCCCGGCGCCAGCGCCCGCATGGGCTTCGGCGCCGCCGACCTGGTGGCACGCCACCCGCGGCTGATCGCCGTCGACATCGTGGGCTACGGCCAGGACACCGCCTATCGCGAGATGAAGGCCTACGACCTGCTGGTGCAGGCGGAGAGCGGCATCTGCTCGGTCACCGGCAGCCCGGAGGCGCCGGCCAAGGTCGGCGTCTCGATCGCCGACGTGGGCACCGGCATGACGGCCCATGCCGCCGTGCTGGAGGCGCTGATCGCCCGCGGCATCAGCGGGCGGGGCAAGGCGATCGAGATCGCCATGTTCGACGTGATGGCGGACTGGATGACGGTGCCGACCCTGTACTGGCAGATGCAGGGCCGCGACACGCCGCGCTGCGGCCTGCAGCACGCCATCATCATGCCCTACGGCGCGGTGGACTGCCGCGACGGCCAGGTCTGCGTCGCGGTGCAGGCGCCGGCCGAATGGCCGCGCTTCTGCGCACAGGTCCTGCAGCAACCGGAGCTGGCGACCGACCCGCGCTTCGCCGACAACCCGGCGCGGGTGGAGAACCGCGCCGCGCTGCAGGCGATCATGGACCGGGTGTTCGGCGCGCTGACCCGGGCGGAAGCCCTGGCGCGCCTGCAGGCGGCGGGCCTGCCGTTCGGCAATGTCAGCACAGTGGCCGACATGCCGGACCATCCGGCCCGGCGGCAGGTGACCGTGCCGATGCCGGCCGGTGCGCCGGCGGCGGACTTCCCCTGCACCGCGCCGCCGCTGCATCCCCGCATGGTGCCGGGGCCGCTGCCGGGGCTGGGCGAGCATACGGAGCGGATCCGGGCGGAGTTCGCCGGCTGAAGCGAAGCGCCGCCCGGGCCCCGCCCGGGTCAGTGCGCGAAGCTGGGCGCGGGATGCTTCGCCTTGCGCGGCGGATTGCTGTCGAAATGCGCCAGCGCGGCGTTGATGTCGTCCAACAGCATGTCGGCCATGTCGCGGCTGAACCCTTCGCGGATCACCACCCGCAGCACCTCCACCTCCTCGGCATTGGCCGGCATCGTGTAGGCGGGCACCTGCCAGCCGCGCTCGCGCAGCTTGTCGGACAGGTCGAAGACGCTGAACGCCGTGGAATCCTTCAGCGCGAAGGCGAAGACCGGGGTCTGGCTGCCGTCGCTGAGCAGGTCGAAGCGGCCGGTGCGTTCCAGCTCCGCCGACAGGTAGGTGGCATTGGCCTGCAGGTTGCGCATGATCCGGGTATAGCCCTCGGCACCCAGGCGCAGGAAGTTGTAGTACTGCGCCACCACCTGGTTGCCGGGGCGGGAGAAGTTCAGGGTGAAGGTCGGCATGTCGCCGCCCAGATAGTTGACGTGGAAGATCAGCTCTTCCGGCAGTTCCTCATGGTCGCGCCAGACGATCCAGCCGATGCCCGGATAGACCAGCCCGTACTTGTGGCCCGACACGTTGATCGACTTCACCTGCGGCAGGCGGAAGTCCCATTTCAGGTTGGGGTGCAGGAACGGCGCCACGAAACCGCCGGAGGCTGCGTCGATGTGCAGCGGCACGTCCCAGCCCTGCCGCTCGTTCAGCGCCACCAGCGCGTCGTGCACCGCCTCGATCGGCTCGAACTCCCCGGTATAGGTGGTGCCCAGGATGGCGATCACCGCGATCGTGTTCTCGTCCACATAGGACATCGTCTCTTCGGGATCGATCACGTAGCGGCCCTTCGTCACCGGCACGTAGCGCGGCTCCACGTCCCAGTAGCGGCAGAACTTCTCCCACACCACCTGGACATTGCTGCCGAGCACCATGTTCGGCCGGTCGGCGGCCTTGCCCTTCGCCGCCATGCGGTGGCGCCATTTCCACTTGAACGCCATGCCGGCCAGCATCACCGCCTCCGACGAGCCGATGGCCGACGATCCGATGCCCTGCTCCGGGGCGTGGAACAGGTTGGAGACGATGTTGACGCAGCGCTCCTCGATCTTGGCGGTGGTCGGATATTCGTCCTTGTCGATCATGTTCTTGTCGAAGGTCTCCGCCATCAGCCGCTCCGCCTGCGGCTCCATCCAGGTGGTGACGAAGGTTGCCAGGTTCAGGCGCGAATTGCCGTCCAGCATCAGCTCGTCGTGGATCAGGCGATAGGCGATGTCCGCCGGCAGCTGGCCGGCGGGCAGCTCGAACTTCGGGATCGGCTCGATACCGATCCGGCTGCCATAGGCCGGCGCCAGAAGCAGGTCTTCGCCATCGGACGGACTGCGTTCTTTCTTCCGGTGGACCATGATGCTACCCCCTTGTCGTTCTTCGGTTCCGCGACCGGCCGGCCGCGCTGCGGCACTTGCAGTACAGACGGCCGGCCCGGCCTGGCGCAACCGTTCGGACGGCGCACCGCCTCCACCCCGAGCAAGAGGCAAGCAGGAGCCTGCCAATGGAGATCTCGCCGACGGCTGCCGCGGACCTGGAGGCGGCCGGCCTGGCGCTGGACCGCGGCGACTTTGCGGCCGCCGCGAAGGCTTTTGACGACGCCGCCCCGGGCGGCCTGACCCCGGCGCAGCGGCTGGCGCATGCGAAGGCGATGGCGATGTCCGGCCGGCTCGCCGAGGCGGAGCAGCTGGTGCTGGCGCATCTGCACGACCACGGCCCCGACGCCTCAGCCTTCAGCATCGCCGCCGTCTGTGCACTGCTCAGCCATCGCTTCGGCCTGGCGCTGAGCTATGCCAGCGCCGCGGAACAGCTCGACGGCAGCCTGCAATCCGCCCTCTACTGCTATACCGCGCTGTGCCGCCTGGGCGCCCTGCAGGAGGCGAGAGCCGCCCTGGCGCGGGTCTACGAGCGCGAGGGTGGCGCCAACTTCACCACCATCAACGATCTGTGCAGCATCTCGGTCCTGCTCGGCAGGCTCTCCGATATCGACCTGCTGCTGGGCCATTCGCCGCCGCTGGGCGCGGCGCAGGGTCGTCCCCGCTTCTTCATCGGCATGCCGAAATCGGGCGGCGCCACCGTGGCCAGCAGCATTGCCGGCATCCTGGGCATTCCCTTTGCCGGGGCCGGGGTCGACATGCAGGCCTGGGCCGGCTTTCCGGCCCCCTGGCTGCATCCCGCCCTGATCCGGCTTCTGGACGGCCGGGCAGCCATGTTCCTGACCCATGCCGCGCCGCTGCCGGAGAACATCGCGTTCCTGCGATCCCAGGGCGTGCCGCTGATCGTGCATATGCGGGACCCGCGCGATGCCCTGGTTTCCCTGTTCGAGATGGGGGAGACCTACGGCACCCTGCAGCTCCTGCGTTTCGAGCGGTGCCGGCCCGGCTATGCCCTGCTGGACCGTCCGGCACGGCTGGCCGCCCTGCGCCGGATCGTCTATCCGCTCTACCTCGCCTGGATCGAAGGCTGGCTGAGGGTCGCAGACAGCGAACCCGGACTGGTGCGGTTCAGCACCTACGAATCCTTCTGCCAGCATCCAGAGGGCGTGGTCGCGCCGTTGGCGGCGGCCTATGGGGCAGCGGCCGGCAGTACCGGAACCCTGAACACCATGCATTTCCGCAAGGGTGTCGTGGGCGGCCATCGCGACTCATTCACAGAGGTGCAGTCGCGCGCGATGTACGACGCGATCCCGGCGGCGGCCCGCGACCGGTTCGGCTGGCGGCCCTAGCCGGCGGCGGGATCCCCGGCGGGAAAATGCCGGCGGGTGGCATTGGCAAAGGCGACGAGCGACAGCATCACCGGCACCTCGACCAGCACGCCGACCACCGTGGCCAGGGCCGCGCCGGACTGCAGGCCGTAGAGGCTGATCGCGACCGCAACCGCCAGCTCGAAGAAGTTGGAGGTGCCGATCAGCGCGCAGGGTGCGGCCACCGGATGCGGCACCCGCCAGGCCCAGGCGGCGCCATAGGCGATGGCGAAGATGCCGTAGGACTGGATCAGCAGGGGCGCCGCGATCATCGCGATCACCAGCGGCTGCGCCAGCAGCACGCCGCCCTGGAAGCCGAACAGCAGGACGATGGTCGCCAGCAGCGCCAGGACGGAGAGCGGCTTGAGCCGCGCGGTGAAGGCCGTGACCGCCGCATCCCCGCCCCGCCGGTGGAGATGCCGGCGGGTCGCCAGGCCGGCGGCCAGCGGCACCACGACGTACAACAGGACCGACAGGACCAGCGTGTCCCAGGGCACCGCGATGTCGGTGACACCGAGGAGCAGCGCGACGATCGGCGCATAGGCGAACACCATGATCGCATCGTTCACGCTGACCTGCACCAGGGTGTAGTTGGAATCGCCACGGGTCAGGTGCGACCAGACGAAGACCATCGCCGTGCAGGGCGCCGCGCCCAGCAGGATCAGCCCGGCGATATAGCTGTCCGCCTCCGCCGGCGGCAGCCAGTCGGCGAACAGCCAGGAGAAGAACAGCACGCCCAGGCCCGCCATGGTGAAGGGCTTCACCAGCCAGTTCACCGCCAGGGTGATCAGCAGGCCCTTCGGCCGGCGGCCGACATGGCCCAGGCTGGCAAAGTCCACGCCGACCATCATCGGGTAGACCATCGCCCAGATCAGCACCGCCACCACCAGGTTCACCTTCGCCCATTCCAGCCCCGCCAGGGCGGCGAACAGGCCCGGCAGCACCTCTCCCAGGGCGACGCCGGCGATGATGCACAGCGCGACCCAGAGGGTCAGCCAGCGGTCGAACAGCGACATCGCGGTCTTCCCCTCAGCCGGCATCGCGGGCGGAATGCCCGCCGCAGGCCTGCAGGAAGGCCGCCAGCGGCAACAGCGCATCGGGGTTCAGGGAATAGCAGACCCGCGGCCGCTCGATCCGGCCGGTGATGATGCCGGCCGCCTTGAGAATCCGCAGATGCTCCGACGTGGTGGAGGCGGCGAGGCCGATCTCCTCGACGATGTCGCAGCCGATGCAGGTCTGCCGGCGCAGCAGGGTCTGCACGATGCGCACCCGCGCCGGATGGCCCAGCGCCCGGGCCAAGGCGGCAACATCGTCGCAGGGGTCGGCGGCGGGGTCGGCCGCCGAGGCGATTCGAGGATCGGCAACGTCCCGTCGTGCAGCAGCAGGCATCGGCATGTCTCCGTATTTCGTCGAATGGCGAAATACGGGACGGGAGAAAGGCGGTCAAGTCCGGACCGCCCTGCCCCTCAGTGGTGCGTCCCTCAGTGGTGCGCCCCTCAGTGATGCGCGCTGTCGAACCAGCCTTCGGCCGTCATCTCCGTCAGGGTGTCGTCGAACGCCTCCACGGCGCGGTCGATGATGCCCTCGTCCATCACGGTGGAGAGGCCGCCCTTGCGCGACTTCGACACCAGGATGCCGCGGTTCGCCAGGCCCAGGGAGCAGACCTGCTGCAACGCCTCGTCATCGGTGGCGACGTCGCGGGCATTGTTGATCTCGCGCCGGGTGAAGTGGATGTCGAAGCAGGAGGCGGCGCCGGTGACCCGGGCGGGCACCTGGCGCTTCTCGATGCAGTCGGACAGGCCCTTGCGCAGGCGGTCGCCCAGGCCGTTCAGCCGGTCGATCGCCGCCTTGTCCAGCAGCTTCAGGGTGGCCAGGCCTGCGGTCACCGTGACCGGGTTGGAGTTGAAGGTGCCCATCGTCATCACGGTGCCGCCCTCGTCCGCCGGCCGGCAGAGATCCATGATCTCCGCCCGGCCGCCGACCGCGCCGACCGGATAGCCGCCGCCGATGATCTTCCCCATCGTGGTCAGGTCGGGGGTCAGGCCATAGACCTCCTGCGCGCCGCCGGTGGCGAAGCGCAGGGTGATCACCTCGTCGCAGATCATCACCGTGCCGGTCTTCGCGCTCTCCTCGCGGATCGTGCGCAGGAACTCCGGCAGGCCCGGGATCATGCCGCCGCCGCCCAGCATCGGCTCCACGATCACCGCGGCCAGGCGCTCGCCCTGCTCGCGGAAGACGCGGCGCACCGCCTCGGCATCGTTGTAGGGCACCAGGACCGCATCCTCGGTGACGCCGGGCGGCATGCCCGCCATGTCGCGCACCGGCGGGTGCGGGTCATGCGGCGCATCGACCGGCGGGTTGGAGAAGGAGCCGGTGATCACCGGGTCGTAGAAGCCGTGATAGCCGCCCTCGAAGCGCAGGATCCGGGTGCGGCCGGTATAGGCCCGCGCCAGGCGGATCGCCATCATCACCGCCTCGGTGCCGGAATTGTCGAAGGTCACCTTGTCGATGCTGGCGACCCGGCCGCACAGGGTCTCCGCCAACTCCGCCTCGCGCTCGGAGACGGAGGTGAAGGCGGAGGTGCGCTCCAGCTGCGCCTTCACCGCGGCCACCACCTCCGGATGGCCATGGCCGTGAATCATCGCCAGCATGTTGTTGTTGAAGTCCAGCCGCTCGTTGCCGTCCAGGTCCCAGACCGAGGCGCCGCGCGCATCCGCCAGATAGACCGGGAAGGGCTTCTGCAGCATGGTCGCGCGCGACGTGCCGCCGGGCACCACCTTGCGGGCCCGCTGCTCATGCTCTGCGGACTTGCGGTTGCTCTCGCGGAAGCGGCGGACGATCGCCGAACTCTCGAACAGCGGCGGCATGGCGGGCATGGCGGCTCCCTCCCCTGGGGAATCTGGCTGAGACGTGGCATTGCAGGTCCTGCCAGTCTGCCCCAACCGGTCCTGCCCGTCTTGGACCGGACCGCCCGCTCTGTTGGACCAGACCGCCGGCCCGGCGGGCACGCCTCAGACGGTGCGGGACTGCCGCCCGAAGGGCCAGAAGCTGCGCCGCGACCGGCGTTCCGCCAGCTGCCCCTCCGCCACCTGCTCGGTGAAGCGCGGCGCGCCTTCGGGCGGGTAGGGGATGGTGTTGGCCGCCTGGTCGATCTCCTCGACCGTGAAATTGGGGAACGGCAGCCTGGTTTCCGCCCGCCAGGCCTTCACCTGTTCCTCCGCGGCGCTGCCGCGCTCGGCGTCCAGCCCGCGGTCGCGACCCAGATACAGGGTCTGGGACGGGACCGCGATGCCGGTGCCGGCCGCCTCGATCAGCTCCATGATGCGCAGGTAGAGATCCTCGCGGATGCCCAGGAAGTCCGACCAGTCGGTGGAGACGACATAGGCATAGACCTCGACGTCCAGGGAATGGCTGCCGAAGCCGGAGAAGCGCACCCGCAGCGGGTCCTCGTCGACCTTGGCATGGGCGATCAGCAGGCGCCGGATCTCCGCCAGGACATAGCGCAGCTGATCCGGCTTCGTCTCGTAGCGCAGGCCGATGGTGAACTGCAGCAGGATCTTGTCGCGGCGGCCGAAATTCTCCAGGTGCATGTTCACGAAGTCCGCGTTCGGCACGGAGATCACGGTGCGGTCGCGGGTGCGCAGCTCCGTGGAACGGATGCCGATGCGTTCCACCGTGCCCATTTTCTGGCCGAAGCGGCAATAGTCGCCCACCGCCAACGGCCGGTCGGCGAACAGGATGAAGCCGGCGATCACGTTCTCCAGCGTGGAGCGCGCGGCCAGCGCCACCGCCAGGCCGCCGATGCCCAGGCCGGCCAGGGCGGCGCCGTAGGGGATCTGCAGCGCCTCCGCCAGCATCAGGAAGTTGCCGAGGACGATCGCCACCTTGATCAGCCCCACCAGCAGGGAGGCGAGGATGTCGCCGCGCTGGCTGATCGCGCCGAAGCGGTCGAGGGTGTGGCGCACCGCGTCGATCAGCCAGAACTCGATCGGCACCGAGCCGGCGATCATCGCCACCACGGCCACCGTCTGCGCGATCCCGGCGAAGCGGTCCGGCAGGCCCAGCAGGCCGATGCCGAAATAGGCGACGAGGCCGAACACCATCAGCCGCACGCCCCACATCAGCAGCTGCGGCACGCGGCCGATGGCCGCCCGGTTGCGCCGGTGCAGCGCCCGCCCGACCAGGAAGACGGAGATGCTGAAAAGTCCGGCAAGGATGAGCGCCAGCACGAACACCAGCACCATGGCGATCCACTGCCAGGCTTCCAGCGGGCCGACCTTCTCCAGCACGCCGGGCAGGATGTCGCGCAGCTGGTTGCGGATGCGGAAGAAGACGGGGCCGCCTTCCGGGTCATAGGGCAGCATGTGCTGTGGCAGCGGCAGGTCCTCCGCCGCGGCATAGAGGTGGCGGATGCTGCGCAGGGTTTCCGGCGTGAACTTCCACTTCTGGCCGTCGTCGCTCTCCACCGGCGCGATGACGATGTCGCCGTCCGGATGCATGAAATGGACGTAAGGGGTCTCGCTGTCCGGATCGTTCGGGATCTCCTGCAGCACCACTTCGCCGATGCGGGCCAGCACCTGGTCCAGGTACTGCGCCAGCAGCACGCCTTCCTGCTGGCGCGTCACCGCGTTCAGTTCCGACAGGTCAAGGGTGTCGATCGCGGTATCCAGGCCGCCGGGGCCCGCCCGCATGCTGTCCAGAAAGGCTTCCATGGCGTCGCGCGGGCTTTCCTGGCGGAACACCCGGCTGGGCGACGGCACCCGGCCGTGGGTACGGACCAGCAGCCGCTCCAGGGTTCGATCCAGTTCCCTCTGGCCGGGCACGGCAATCTGCCAGCGGCCGTCCCGGCGCACGAACGACAGCATGAATTCTTCGCCGTCATAGCGCCTGAGGCGAAAGTCGTAGCTGTCCGCCTTGGGATTCAGCGGCACCTCGGTCAGGCGGAACTGGAACTGGTCGACGATCAGCCAAAGCAGCGTGGCCTCGCGCAGTTCGTCGGTCTTGTCCTGGTCGCTTTCGGGGTAGGCCAGCAGCTGCACGATGTCGTCGAGATACTGCAGGTCGCCGTTCTGCACCGCCTCGCCGCCGAGCAGGAAGGCACGCAGGACATTGCGCGGGCTGTCCTGGGTCATCAGCGCGCCGTCCTCGGCATCGGTCGGATCCAGCCGCGAGCCGGTCCACCACTCGCTGTCGCTGAACCGGCCCATAAAGCTCTGGCCGTCCGGCGACATCACCCAGACGAAGGTGCCGGCATTGCCCGGCTCGGTCCAGCTGCCGACCAGGCGGTTGCCTTCGACCCGGCCGGCGATTGCCCCGCCATAGAGCGGGTATTCGCCCGTGACCACATTGCCCTCCTGCCGGACCACCACGCGGGTGCCGCCGTTCAGCCAGCGGGTATCCCAGACCCCCGACCAGTCCTGTTCCTGCGCCGCCGCCCCTGCCGGCAGGGCGAGACAGGCCAGGACGGCGAGGATGGTCGAAAGCAACAGCGCGGCCAGGGCCGGGCACAGGCGGGCGGGACGGTTCGATGTCATCGGTCGGGATCGCTGCAGGAATTGTCGGGACGGCGGGCCGCTGCCGCGGCATCGCTATGCGCGTTCGGGCGCATCATCGGCGCCGCAGCATGGCGACGACAAGCCACCATTCGGTCAATGACACGGCCCGAAGACCCGGGCAAGCGGAAGCCGCCAGGGGTAAAGCAAGGGCCGCCGCCGCCGTCGCGCCCCCCGGCCAGGCGCCCGGACAGGCAAAGGGCGCCAGCCGCCGGACGGCGGCTGGCGCCCCTTGTCATCGTGGCGAAGGCGGTCAGCAGGCCACGGCCAGCCGGGCCTGCGCCCCCTGTCTGCCGCGCTGGGCGAGGAGCCAGGGGCTGGCCCCCTTCTCCGCCTCGCGCTCGTTCAGCAGGCCGCGCACCATCGCCTGGTCGCCGCCGCGGCGCGCCGCTTCCAGCAGGGTCAGGGTCAGGATGTCGCGCTGCGCATGGCTGCCGCCGAACGCCTGCGCCCGCTTGCGGACCTCCAGCAGGATCCGCGCCGACCGCTCGAAATCCGCCTCTTGGAAGGCCTGCAGGGCGGTGACCACGGGCAGGCCGACATCGCGGATCAGCCGGGTGCTCGACGTGCCCTCGCCCGCCTTCTGCTGCAGGGCGGTGACCAGCCGGCGGGCGTCATCGCCACGCCCCGTCGCGAGAAAGGCCAGCATCGCGTGCATGTCGTTGAACGGATAGTAGGCATCGACGGCCATGCCCGCGTAGATCTCCGCCAGCTCCGTCCAGCGCGCGCCGACATCCACGCCGCGCAGATGCAGCCGCCACAGCAGGGCGACGGCGTCTACCATCTCCAGCGCGACCTCGGAGCGCACCGGCCGGATCACGCTGTCATAGAGCTCCAGCGCGCGGGCATTCTCCTGCCGCTCCAGGTGGTAGAGCGCCAGGTGCCACCAGTTGTGATAGGCGAACATATTGCCGGGCGACCAGCGGGCGGCGCCCTCGCTCATCCAGCCGATGCCGTCTTCCGGCCGGCCCTGCATCTCCATCACATGGGCGACCGCGTGCACGGCCCAGGCATCGGCCGGGTTGCGGGACACCGCCTCCCGCCCCAGCGCCTCGGCCCGCTCGTACTGGCCGCATTCCTCCAGGCCGAAGGCATACATGCCCTGCAGGAAGCCGTAGTCGGCATCCTCCGCGCTCCAGTCCGGCAGCACCCGGGCGACCCGGTCGCGCAGCATGCCGGACTGGCCGAGGAAGAAGTCGCACTGATGGGCCAGCTGCAGGGCGATCAGGTCGCGCGGGCAGTCGAACAGGATCCGGCCATAGGCCTCCGACGCGCCGTGGAAATCCTCCGCCAGCCAGGCGCGGATCGCCGCCATATGGCCGCGTTCGCGGTCATTGGCACGGTCGCGCAGGCGCTCCAGCTCCCGCAGCTCCTCCTCCAGCACCGGCACCGCCCCCTTCTCGCTGGAGATCAGGTGCAGGCCGGCGCGGAAGCAATGGCCCATCACGAAGTCCGGATCCTCGGCCAGCGCCGCCTCGATCTCCCAGAGCGGATCCTGGAAATAGCCGAGCAGCAGGTGGGCCGCCTTGTCCAGCGCCGCCACGGAGGCGCGGCGGTCGGTGGAGACGGGGGCGCCGAAGCGATCGACGAGTGACATGGCTGTTCTCCTGACGGGATGGCACGCCGCTCATCGGCAGGGCCGGCGACCGCTGGCCGGCAGGATGAACGGGACGCGACTTCAAGTACAGGTTGCATCCTAGAGGTTTGTCACAAGGCGTCTGTGCGCGGCGTCACACATTTGCCAGTGGCAGAGAACCAGCTGCCGATTGACCCGCCGCCGCTTCCGCGCCACCTTCACCCCCGTTCCGAGGGGAGTCCCGATAGGGGGCTGAGAGACCGACGGCCGGACCCGCCCGCCAGGGCAGGCAAGGCAACGCGGTGACCCTCAGGGGCTGCCACGGCATGCATGGCAGGTCGGCGGCGGCTCCGGGAACCTGATCCGGGTCATGCCGGCGAAGGGACAGGAACCGCGTGCGCAGATCCGCACCCTTTCTCCCCCCGCTCAATCCGCCCGGATCTCCTGACCGATGACAAGGAGATCCAGATGTCTGCCACAGACAGCCAAGCCGCCCCCGACATCGCCGTCACCACCGGTGCCCTGCCCGCCTCCCGCAAGGTCTGGGTCAACGGCACGCAGGACGGCGTCCGCGTGCCGTTCCGCGAGATCGACCTGCACCCGACCGCGAAGGAGCCGCCGCTGCGGGTGTACGACACCTCCGGCCCCTATACCGACCCGGAGGTGCGGATCGACATCGCCGCGGGCCTGCCGCGCCTGCGCGCGGGCTGGATCGAGGGCCGCGGCGATACGGAGAGCTATGCCGGCCGCCCGGTCCTGCCGGTCGACAATGGAAACGTGGGCGACAGCCATGCCGCGCCGGTCTTCGCCGCCTGCCCGACCCCGCGCCGGGCGAAGCCGGGCCGCCGGGTCAGCCAGCTCGCCTATGCCCGCGCCGGCATCGTGACGCCGGAAATGGAGTTCGTCGCCATCCGTGAGAATCTTGGGCGCGAGAATCTCGGCCGCGCAGAAGCCGCGGCGAAGGCCCGCGACGGCGAATCCTTCGGGGCGGAGATCCCCGACCGGGTGACGCCGGAATTCGTCCGCGACGAGATCGCCCGCGGCCGCGCCATCATCCCGGCGAACATCAACCATCCGGAGGCGGAGCCGATGATCATCGGCCGCAACTTCCTGGTGAAGGTGAACGCCAATATCGGCAATTCCGCAATCACCTCCTCGGTGGCGGAGGAGGTCGACAAGATGGTCTGGGCGATCCGCTGGGGCGCCGATACGGTGATGGACCTGTCGACGGGGCGGAACATCCACACCACCCGCGAATGGATCCTGCGCAACAGCCCGGTGCCGATCGGCACGGTGCCGATCTACCAGGCGCTGGAGAAGGTCGGCGGCATCGCCGAAGAGCTGACCTGGGAAGTCTATCGCGACACCCTGATCGAGCAGGCGGAGCAGGGGGTGGACTATTTCACCATCCATGCCGGGGTGCGGCTGCCCTACATCCCGCTGACCGCGGACCGGGTCACCGGCATCGTCTCCCGCGGCGGCTCGATCATGGCGAAGTGGTGCCTGGCGCATCACCGGGAGAGCTTCCTCTACACCCGCTTCGCCGAGATCTGCGAGATCATGGCGGCCTACGACATCTCCTTCTCGCTGGGCGACGGCCTGCGCCCCGGCTCCATCGCCGATGCCAACGACGCCGCCCAGTTCGCGGAGCTGGAGACCCTGGGCGAGCTGACCAAGGTCGCCTGGGCGCATGACGTGCAGGTGATGATCGAGGGGCCTGGCCATGTGCCGATGCACAAGATCAAGGCCAATATGGACAAGCAGCTGGCGACCTGCGGCGAGGCGCCGTTCTACACCCTGGGCCCGCTGACCACCGACATCGCGCCGGGCTACGACCACATCACCTCGGCCATCGGCGCTGGCATGATCGGCTGGTTCGGCACCGCGATGCTCTGCTACGTCACCCCGAAGGAGCATCTGGGCCTGCCCGACCGCAACGACGTGAAGACCGGCATGGTGGCCTACAAGATCGCCGCCCATGCCGCCGACCTGGCGAAGGGCCATCCCGCCGCCCAGGCCCGCGACGATGCGCTCAGCCGCGCGCGCTTCGAGTTCCGCTGGGAGGACCAGTTCAACCTCTCCCTGGACCCGGAGACGGCGCGCGACTTCCACGACCGCACCCTGCCGAAGGAAGCGCACAAGGTGGCGCATTTCTGCTCCATGTGCGGCCCGAAGTTCTGCTCCATGCAGATCAGTCATGAGGTGCGGGCGCATGCGCGCTCGAACTCCGCGCAGTTTGCAGAGGCGGAACAGGGCATGGCGGAAAAGGCGGCCGAGTTCCGCGCCGGCGGCGGCGAGATCTACAGCGAGGTGGAGAAGCCGGCCGCGGAATAGCAGGGGGCGGCGGGGATGGGCGGCGCCGGGCCACCCCGCCCCGCCGTCATCCCAGGGCCTGACCCTGGGATCGTGACGGGGCCCCGACGCTGCACGACGGCGTTGCGTCGACGCCGGCGCAGTAAACCCCGCCACAGGCCCGAGGGAGACGCAGGTCCGGCATCAATGATCAGCCATTCTCAGAATCGAGAGCCAGTCCTGCTGCCCGCCCAGCACACGAAGGATCGCGACAGGGCCGCCGCTCGTGCGATACACGACCAGGTGGCTCCCATGCACGTGGATGCGGACGGGCGGTTCGAAGGCGCCCCGTTCGGGCGCCGGGGCCGGCATTTCGGCGATCAGGTCGAACACCCGGACAAGATCGTCGATATGCCGGTCCGCCTGTGCGATCCCCCAATTCTCCGCCGAATATCGCCAGATCCCGTCGAGATCCGCGATCGCGCGGGGCGTGAGCCGGAATCCCGCACCGTCACCGGACGACATGCCGTTCGCGCATCCGCAACTTGAACACCTCCGCGTCGAAGGGTTGCGGATCGCCGCTCTCGACCCCGTCGGTGATCGCGGCTTGCAGGGTGGCAAGGGCCTGCTTCCGCTCCTGATCCTTCCGGATCAGGTCGCGGATATAGTCGCTCGCATTGCCGTAGTGGCCGCCTTCCGCCTGACGCTCGACCCAGGCCTTCATCTGCTCCGGCAGGGAAACGTTCATGGTCGCCATCGGCACCTCCTGTCCGGGACAGCCTGCCATGGATTGGCAAAATTCGCCAAAAACGTTGGCAAAGATTGCCAATACCTCACTCTGCCTCCCGAGCCTGTGTTCTACCCGCAGCCGTCGACACCGCAACCTCCCCCAGCGCCGCGTCCAGCACGCGGTGGAAATGCACGATCGCGCCCTCGAAGCGGCCGAAGGTGAAATGGTCGTTGGCCTCGCTCGCCAGGCCGCGCTGGATGGCGCAGGTGACGTCGCGGTCCTCCTGCCCGCCGATATCGGCGAAGGCGGCGTCACGCGCCGCCTCCGTCCGCAGCCGCTCCGGGTCGGCATCCTCGCCTTCCGCCGGCGGGTTGGTCAGGCCGTAGGTGACCATCCGCGTGCGGCCGGCCGACAGCGGCTCCAGCACCACCACCATGGTGTGCCGCGACAGCACCGCCACCAGCACGTTCGGAAAGAGGTGGTAGACATAGGTCAGCAGGCCGTCGATGCGGCGCTCCGCCTCCGGCACCTCGGCCAGCTTCGCGATCCGCCGGAACGGGAAGGTGACCCGGCTGTTGCGGCCGAACGCCTCGATGACGTTCAGGTTGTCGAAGCCGTAGGGATAGAAGCTCTCCCGGTGGGTCGGGCGGATGTGATAGCCCTCCAGGAAGCTCTCGGCGAAGATCTTCCAGTTGGCCGCCACCTCCCGCTCGGCGCTGTCGAACAGCATCTGCCCGGGCGCCAGGATCGGCGGCAGGTCGGCGGGCGACGCCTCGGCGCCGTCCTGGGTGACGAAGACCAGGCCGGACCGTTCTTCCGCCCGCACCGGCACCAGGCCGTGGCTGTCCTTGTCCAGGCCGGGAAAGCCCTCTTCGTGCGGCACATGCCGCAGGGCACCGTCCAGGCCATAGCCCCAGCCGTGGTAGCGGCAGACGAAGGTCTTCGTGCAGCCCCGGCCGTCGGCCACCGGCATGCCGCGATGGCGGCAGGCATTGCGGAAGGCGCGCACCTGCCCGTCGCGCCCGCGCACGGCGACGATCGGCACGCCGGCCGCCGGCCGCGCCACGAAGGCGCCCTCCTCGTCCAGCGCGGCGGCGGGGCAGAACGGCACCGACAGGCGGCGCAGCAGCGCCATTTCCGCCTGCAGCCGCGCCTCGGAGCGGTAGTTCTCCACCGGCTCGCGCCAGACCGTTTCGCCCAGGTCGGTGCTGCGGTTCTCCACATGCGCCAGCACCCGCGCGGCCACGGCGCGATCGTCCAGCAGGGCGTTCATCGCTTCTTCCCCTCCAGCTTTTCTGTCGGCGCAGCCTATACCCGGCCGGACCCGCGCCTCACCCCATGCGCATGCGGCCCATGAAGTCGCGCTTGCCCAGCGGCGCGCCCTTCATCCGCAGGATGTCGTAGGCGGTGGCGGCGTGGAAATAGAAGTTCGGCAGGGAAAAGGAGAGCACGAAGTTCTCCGCCGTGAACGGCAGTTCCCGCCCCTGCACCTCGAACACCAGCCGGCCGCCCTCCAGCGCGTCGATCTCCGCACGGTCGACGGCCTCCAGCGCCGCCGCCGCCTCGGCGATCATCTCCTGCAGGCCGGCGCAGCTGTCCGGCATCGCGGACATCGGCCAGGGGGCGAAGCGGCCCGACCGGATCCCCTCGATGGTGCCGAGCGAATGCTGGCGCACGGAGCCCAGCTGGAAGCGCAGCGGCAGCATGTCGGCATGGATCGCGGTCGCCACCAGCGCCTCGGGATCCGCGCCCTGCTCCGCGCAGTGGGCGCGGCCCTTTTCCAGGAAGCCGGCCACCGCCCCCAGGCCCTGCAGGTAGGAGGGGATGCTGATGTCGTACAGTGAAAGCGCCATGATGCGGCTCCGCCCGATTGGTTGATCTGTGGACCGGCCGCTGCCGGCCCGGGCGGAGTCTGCCAGTTTTCGACAATTCGCGCCGCTGCGTTCGCGCGCCCCTCATCCGGAACCGACCTGACGGCGGGGATGTTGGACGGTCAAATCCGAACGAAAGGGCGAACCATGTTCCTGGAAACCGTGAAGTCCGAAGGCCTTGCCCATCTGTCCTACATCCTGGGCGGCGGCGGCGAGGCGATCGTCGTGGATCCGCGCCGCGACTGCGCGGTCTATATGGAAATCGCGCATGCCCGCGGCGTCCGCATCGTGCATATCCTGGAAACGCACCGGAACGAGGACCTGGTCAGCGGCGCCCCGGTCCTGGCAGGGATGACCGGTGCCACCGTCCACCACGGCCCGAACCCGGAAGCGCCGATCGCCTGGGCCCGCACGATCCGCGACGGCGAGGCGGTGGAGGCCGGCCCCTTGCGCCTGCGCGCGATCGAGACGCCGGGCCATACCTATGACCACATGGCCTATGCCATCGAGGATCGCGACAGCCCGCAGGGCCATGTCGGCGTCTTCACCGGCGATGCCCTGTTCGTCGGCGATGTCGGCCGCACGGACTTCTATCCGGAGGAGGCGGAAAAGGTGGCCGGGCTGCTGTTCGATTCCCTTCAGAAGCTGCTGGCCCTCGGCGACCAGGCGATCATCTACCCGGCGCACGGGGCGGGCTCGGTCTGCGGCTCCGGCATGGCCGACCGCGAATTCTCCACCATCGGCCATGAGCGCCTGAACAACCCGCGGCTGCAGCTGGACCGGGCGGCGTTCATTCGCGCGAAGACCGGCGAGCATCACCAATACCCTCCCTATTTCCGGGCGATGGAGCGGATCAACATCGCGGGCGCCGCGGACAGCGGTCCGGCCGGGACACCGGCGCCATGCACGGCCGCGGCGGTCGCCGCCCATGACGGACCGGTGGTCGACGTGCGGCCGGTCAACGCCTTTCAGGGCGCCCACTGGCCGGGTTCCCTCTGCCTGCCGGTCGGCATGCTGTCGGCCTTCGCGGGCTGGTACCTGGAGGAGGGGACGGAGATCCTGCTGGTGGCCGACGATGGCGGCCAGGCAGCGGAGGCCGCGCGCCGGCTGGGCCGGATCGGCTTCGACCGGGTCGCCGGCTATTTCGACGGGCTGGTACCGGCCACCGCCGGCGGCCATCCCTTCGGCCACCTGCCGGTGGTCAGCGCCGCCGAGGTCGCCCGCCGGCGGCGCCGCAACGCCGGCGACTGGACCCTGCTGGACGTGCGCGACATCGACGAATGGACGGACGGCCATGTCCCCGGCGCGGTCCATGCCTATGTCGGCCGGCTGCCGGAGGCGGCGGAGCGGCTCGATCCCGAGCGGCGCATCACCACCATGTGCGCCTCCGGCGCGCGGGCGACGGTGGCCGCCGGTTGGCTGAAGGCCAACGGCTTCGGCGATGTCGACGTCTTCCTGGGATCGATGGGCGCCTGGCGCAGCCGTGAGGGCGAGGTCGAGAGCGGCCCGGACGGAGGCTGAACCCCTAGCCGGTGCCGGCGCTTCCGGTCCCCAGGGTCGCGACCAGGAAATCCAGGAACACCCGCACCTTGGGCACCAGGTGCCGGCGGGAGGGATAGATCGCATGGACCGCCGTCTCCGGCCCCTGCCAATCCTCGAGCAGTGGCTGCAGCTGCCCGCCGGCGAGCGCCGCCGCAACATAGGCGCGCGGGATCAGGCTGAGCCCGAAGCCGGCCAGCAGCGCGTCGCGGACCGCCAGGCTGGAGCCGGCCTTGTAGCGACCGTCGACGGGCAGCCGCACTTCCTCCCCGCCGCGACGGAAGCGCCATTCGTTGGCATGGCCGGAAAGCGAGAACTGGATGAGCTCATGGCCCGCCAGTTCCGCCGGATGGCGCGGCACGCCCCGGCGCGCCAGATAGGACGGGGCCGCGCAGACCACATGCGGCAGCGCCGCCAGGCGACGCGCGACCAGGCTGGAATCCTCCAGGCGGTCGCTGGCCCGGACCGCAATGTCGAAGCCTTCCTGCACGATATCCACCCGCCGGTCTTCCAGCCGCAGGTCCAGGCTCAGATGCGGATGCCGCGCCAGGAACCCCGGCACCGCCGGCGACAGGCAGGTCAGGCTCAGGGTCAGCGGCGCGCTGACACGCAGCAGGCCGCCCGGCGCCGCCTGCAGCGGCCCCAGCATGCGGTCGGCCTCCGCCAGGTCGTCGAGGATCTGGCCGACCCGCTCGGCATAGAGCCGGCCCGCCTCGGTCAGGCTCATCCGGCGGGTGGTGCGGTTCAGCAGCCGCACGCCCAGATGCGCCTCCAGTTCGCGCACATTCTTGCTCACCGCCGCCGGCGAGAGGCCGAGCCGGCGGCCGGCCGCGGCAAAGCTGCCCTGTGCCACCACCTGCCGGAACACGGTCAGGGCCGTCAGCCGGTCCATGATTGAACACCATTGGTAAATAGTGAAGCCACCATCTCATACATTCCAAACCCGGCCGCGTGCAATTAGCTCTGTCCCACGACAGCAATGGATGGATGGAGAAGACGGCCATGCGGATGGCGGCAGGGGGCGCGGCGCGCGCCCATTTCGGCATGATCCTGTGGGCCCTGATCGTCGGAGGTTCCTTTCCGGTCCTCGGCCTGCTGGGGGAGGGCCTGCCGCCGCTGGGCCTTACCGCGCTGCGCTTCGCGATCGCCGCCCTGGCGGTCCTGCCGCTGGTGCGCGGCGGCGCCGGCCGGCCGTCGATGCCGACCGTTCTGCTCTACCTCGCGCTGGGCCTTTGCCTTGCGGTGTTCTTCGGCACCATGTTCTGGGCCGCACACCGGGTCCCCGCGCTGCACCTGGCCGCCCTCTACGTGGCGGTGCCGCTGCTGGCCTACGGCCTGGGTCGCGCCCTGGGGGTCGAGCGGCCGTCCCGCGGCCTGGTTGCGATCCTGGCGCTGGGCGCCGCCGGTGCCCTGGCCCTGGCCGTCGCCGGCAATGGCGGTCGCCTCGCCGGCTTCGCCTTCGGCATTGGCGAGGCGGCCTATTTCGCCGGCTGCGTGGCGATCGCGCTGTATCCTGTGCTCAGCCGCTGGGGCCTCGACCGCGGCTGGCTCTCGCCGGATCCCGCGGCCCGCAGCTTCTGGAGCCTGGCGACCGGTGCCGCGCTGATGGCCGCCGCGGCGCTGGCGACCGAACCGGTGCAGGCACTGGCCCGGCTGGCCTGGACCGACCTGCTGGTGCTGGCATACCTGGCGCTGCTCTCCAGCGCGGCGACCTTCTGGCTGCTGCAATACGCCACCGGCAGTCTCGGCCCCGCCGCGGTCACTGCCTACAGCTATCTTGTGGCGCCGGTCTCCGCCGCCCTGCTGCTGGCCGGCAGGCCCCAGGATCTGGGCTGGCACTGGCTCCCCGGCACGGCCCTGAGCCTGCTGGCGATCGCCCTGCTGCTGGGGCGCGACCTGCTGCTGGAGCGCGACCTGCGGGCGCGGCCGGCGCCCGCGCCGTTGCCGGGAGGCGCGACAAGGCAGCAAGTCTGAGACCACGGGGACCATGGCCGCCGCCGCTGCGCTTGCGCTGCGATCTGCCCCGGTTCGAGGTCGAGCGGCGGCGACGACAGGAAAGGCGCCAAGGATGAAGACGGATTCCCGCACCCTCGGCGCCGGCATGGCGATCGGCGCCGGCCTGGGCAGCGCCCTTGGCGTGGCGATGGACGACATCCCCATCGGCCTGGCGATCGGCATGGGGCTCGGCGTGGCGCTCGGCATCGCCTGGAGCGGGCGCAAGGGTGGCGGCGGCAGGGATGGCGAGGACGAATAGGGCGGCGCCCTGACCGGGTCCGGATTCCGCGCGCCCCGATCGGCGCCGCCACTATCCTTCCCGCCGGCTGCGATTGGTGTCGAAGCGATCATGCTTGCCGCACGGCCGCGCGACGTCATGCTGGCCCCCTGCCGCCTTGAAGGGAGACCGTCCTGCGCAGCCCCTGGTTCCTCGTCTTCGTCTGCTTCCTGATGGCGACCTTCGCCTGGGGCCTGGGCTTCTACGGCCTCGCGGTGTTCCTGCCGCAGCTGAAGGCCGCGCATCCGGGCTGGAGCACCGGCGCGATTTCCGCCGGGACAACCTTCTACTACCTGGCCGGGGCGGGCCTGATGTGGTTCGCGGGGTCCGTCTTCGCCCGCTTCGGGCTGCGCCTGCCGGTGCTGGCGGGCCTGGCCTGCATGGCGGCCGGCGCCACCGCCCTGCCCTTCCTCACCGCGCTGTGGCAGCTGTTCGCGGCCTATGCGGTGATGGCCATCGGCTGGGCGGTGATGAGCACCACCGGCATCGCCACGATCCTGGCGCGCAGCTTCGACCGGCGCCGCGGGCTGGCGCTCTCGCTCGCGCTGAACGGCGCCAGCTTCGCCGGCGTGGCGGTCTCGCCCGTGCTGCTGCTGCTCAGCCGGGAGGCCGGCTTCGCGACCGCATTGCCCGCAGTGGCCGGGACGATGGCGCTGCTGCTGGCGCCGCTGCTCTGGGTCAGCCTTGCGCCGGGACGGCAGAGCCATGCCGACCTGCCGCCGGCGCATGACGGCGGGTTCCCATCCCCTTCCGGGCCGCTGCCCCGGTCCGTCCCGCCGCCGGCGCGCGGAGCGCTTCTGCGCAGCCTCGCCTTCTGGAGCGTCGCCGCACCCTTCGCCATCGTGCTGCTGCAGCAGGTCGGCTTCCTGACCCATCAGGTGGCGTTCCTGGAAGGGCGGATCGGCGCCGCGCAGGTCGCGCTGGCGGTGGCGCTGACCACAGGCTCTGCCGTCGCCGGGCGGCTGGCCCTGGGCCTGGTGATCGACCGGCTCGACAAGCGCGCCGTCACCGCCGGCTCCTTCGCCCTGCAGATCGCGGCGCTGGGGATCATGCTGGCCAGCCGGGACGCCCTGGCGCTCTATGGCGCGTGCATCCTCTACGGCCTGAACGTCGGCAACATCATCACCCTGCCGGCCCTGATCGTGCAGGTGGAATATCCGCCCGCCGCCTATGCCCTGGTCGTCGGCATGGTCACCGCCATCGCGCAGTTCACCTATGCCTTCGGTCCCGGCCTGCAGGGCCTGCTGCGCGATCTGGCGGGCGCCTACGAGCCCGGCCTGGTGCTGTGCATGGCGTTGAATGCAGGTGCCGCCCTGCTGGTCCTGATGCGGCCGGGGCGGCGGCAGGCGGCAGCCGCTTGACATTCGTCCATATGTCGACGATCTTCGACATATGGACGAAACAGATGCCCTCGACGCCCTCGCCGCCCTGTCGCAGGAAAGCCGCCTGCGGCTGTTCCGGCTGCTGGTCACCTGCGGCCCCGACGGCCTGCCGGCGGGGGAGATCGCCCGCCGCATGGACGTGCCGCACAACACCCTGTCCAGCCAGCTGGCGCAGCTGTCGCGGGCCGGCCTTGCCCGTGCCCGGCGGGACGGACGCTCGGTGATCTACGCCGCCGATTTCGACGGCATCCGCGCCCTGCTCGGCTTCCTGATGAAGGATTGCTGCGGCGGGCCGCCGGAGCAGTGCAACGCCCTGCTCGACAACCTGCTTCGTCCCGACTGCACGACCGACTGCCAACCCGCCTGCGGAGACAGACCATGAAGCGCCTTCACATCAGCCTCGACGTCCAGGATCTCGACGCCTCCATCGCCTTCTACGCCGGCCTGTTCGGCGCGGAGCCGACCGTCCGCAAGCCCGACTACGCGAAGTGGATGCTGGACGATCCGCGGGTCAACTTCGCCCTCTCCGCCCGCGGCCGCGCGCCGGGACTGGACCATCTGGGCATCCAGGCGGAAAGCCGGGAGGAGCTGCGGGACGTGCAGGGCCGGCTCGACGCGACCGGCGGCCGGATCGTGCCGCAGGGCGAGACCACCTGCTGCTACGCCAGGTCGGAGAAGAGCTGGGTGTTCGACCCGCAGGGCATCGCCTGGGAGACCTTCTTCACCAGCGGCGAGAGCACGGTCTATGGCGACGACCTGCTGACCGAGACGATGCGCAGCCCGGACGAAGCGGCAGAGGCGCCCCGCGCCTGCTGCGTGCCGGCGGCGGAATAGGGCGCCCGGCCACCGGCGACCTGGGCCGGGCAGCGCGGCAGGGCGGCGGTCGCAGCCGCCTTCCCCTTCCCGCGCCCGGGATCCGCCTTCTCCGGGATCGCCTCCGGGACCATTTCCGGGGCAGTGGCCGAGCGGCCGGATACCGCCGGACCGGCCTGTCCCGTCATGCCAGGCAGGAATCGTTGGCCCGCCGGTAGTTCACGAAGGCATCCGCGCTCAGCACCACGAAGAAGCTGTCCATGTCGACGAGCACGAAGCCGCGTTCGAACAAGGCGCGCGACAGGCTGCGCACATCCTCTTCATAGAGCCGGCGGCGGCCGGCCAGCTGCCGCACCAGCTTCGTGGCGATGCGATAGCGGCCACTCTTCTTGCCCCCGAATGCCGACTGGTGCAGGGCCGCCAGCCGATCCGCGGCCGGCCCGATCCAGGCATCGTCTTTGCTCATTTCCCCTCGTCAATAGACAAGCGATTTTTGCCTATAGACAAAATCCTGTCTAGGGTCGCAGAGCCATGCGGATGGCCCTGTCGCGCCACCCTGAGGGAAGACATGAACGACAGAGACACCGACCGGAAGCCGAGCGGCGAAGCTGGCGCGGGTCCCGGGCACGAGGCGGAGGCCGGGCCTCCTGGCGAGGATGCGCCCCGCACGGAGGCCGCGGATGAAAGCCCCGACGGGGCGGGCTCGGAATGGGCGACGGACCGGCTGCGCGACCTGGCTGCCGCCGGCGACGGCGAAGGGCTGGCCGAACTTCTGGATCCGATGCCGCACAGCGCCGCGCTGCGCGAGCTTCTGGCCCTGTCGCCGGACGAGCGCAGCGATGTCCTGACCGCGATCCCGCCGGTGCTGGCGGCGGAACTGATCGAGGAAGCGCCGAACGAGATCGCCGTCGAGCTGGTCGAGCGGCTGGAGACGGCACGGGCCGCGGAGATCATCGAAGAGCTCGATTCCGACGTCCAGGCCGACGTGATCGGCGAGCTCGACGAAGCCGATGCCGAGGCCATCCTCTCCATGATGGACGCCGAGGATGCCTCGGACGTCCGCCGCCTTGCCGAATATGAAGACGATACGGCCGGCGGCCTGATGGTGGCCGAGGCCTTCACCTTCCGCGAGACCCAGACCGTAGGCAATGTGCTGCAGGGCCTGGCGTCCGACAACGAGGATTTCGAGCGCTATCGCGGCCAGCACCCCTATATCGTCGATGCCGAGAGCCGGCCCGTCGGCGTGGTGTCGCTGCGCGCCCTGCTGACCACCCGCCGCGATGCGCACCTGACCGAGATCATGTCCCCGCCGATCACGGTACCGGTGTCGATGCCGCTCGACGATCTGCAGGACCTGTTCGACGAGCATCCCTTCCTGGGCCTGCCGGTGGTGGAAACCGACGGCCGGCTGGTCGGCGTCGTTTCCCGGGCGGCGGTCGACTTCGCCGCCCTGGAGCGTGCGGAATCCGCCAGCCTGCGGCGGCAGGGCGTGGTCGGCGACGAGGTCCGCTCGATGCCGTTCCAGCTGCGCGCCCGCCGGCGTCTGGCCTGGCTGTCGGGCAACATCGTCCTGAACATCATCGCCGCAAGCGTGATCTCCGCCTATGAGGAGACCCTGGCCGCGGTCATCGCGATCGCCGTGTTCCTGCCCATGGTGTCCGACATGAGCGGCTGTTCCGGCAACCAGGCGGTCGCGGTCACCATGCGAGAGCTTTCGCTGGGCCTGGTGCGGCCGGTGGACGCCATGCGGGTCTGGCTGAAGGAAGCCTCGGTCGGCCTCGCCAACGGTCTGATCCTGGGCCTGCTGATCGGCCTGGTGGCCTGGCTCTGGAAGGGCAATCTCTTTCTCGGACTGGCCATCGGCGCGGCCCTGGCGCTGAACACGGTGATCGCGGTCTCGATCGGCGGCACGGTCCCCCTGCTGCTCAAGCGTCTGGGTCAGGACCCGGCGGTGGCCAGCGGGCCGCTGCTGACCACCATCACCGACATGGCCGGGTTCTTCCTGGTCCTCAGCCTCGCCACGATGCTGATGCCCTACCTGGTCTGAAGCCCCCCGGAGGAACGCGCCTGCGGCTCAACCCTCCCGGCTCAATCATCTTTGGGCCGGCACCAGAACTGGTACATGGTCCGGAAGGCAGCGGGTTCGATCTCCTCGAAGCGCCGCCAGGCGTCCAGGTCGCCGGCCGCCCCGGCAGCCGGGAAGGCTTGGCGGAAGCGCCGCGACAGGGCCGGGTCGGCAATCTCGAAGCCGATGAACTCCAGGTCCAGCGCCGCCAGCCAGGCAGCCAGCTGCGGGATGTCGATCGCCACCTCCTGCACGTGGAACAAGAGGTCGCGGCAGGTGCTGGCGGCGTAGAAGTCGAGCTCCCGCGCGACCTGCCGCGCCGGGTCTTCCGCCGGCAGGGCGAGCAGGTCGGCGCGGGCGCGGCGCATGCCGGCCGCATCGGCCGGGTAGCGGCCGGCGGCCACGAAGTCCCGCGCAGCCTGGATCTCCCGCCGGCCGGCCGTCGCATAAAGGCCGATCTTCATCAGCCCGCGCGGGTGCAGCAGCCCCCGCAGCACCCGCCAGCCCGCCAGCGGGTCGGCCAGATGGTGCAGCACGCCGGAACATTCGATCAGGTGGAAGCGGTCCTCCAGCGCCCCCAGTTCCAAAATGTCGGCGACCGCAAAGCGCAGGTTGCCGGCGCCGAGTTCGCCGGCACGCCGGGCGGCATAGCCCAGCGCGCGGGCGCTGAGGTCGACCGCCAGGACATCGCCCTGGCGGTAGCGCGCGGCAACCTTCGCGGCATGGGCGCCGGTGCCGCAGCCGGCGACCAGGATCCGCGGGCGTTCCGCCCCCCGCGGCAGCGATTTCGGCTTCACCCAGGGGAACAGGCCGGTCACCACATCGGCCAGCGGCCGCGCCTTCTGCCGCCGCAGGCCCTGCCAGCGCGGATAGGGATTCTCCTCGTACTGCGTCTGCACGGCACGGGAGGTCGTGTCCGCCACCCCGGTCAGGTGCGGCAGGCCGGCGGCCAGCGCCGCCTCCGCGGCCGGCTCATCCAGGCAGGTGCGGCGCAGCAGCGCCAGCGCGTCGCCATCCGCCGCCGCAGGCAGGACCTCCGGCGCCCGGTAGAGCGCCCGCAGGCAGGCGCGCAGCGGCGCCTCCCCGGACGTGCCGGCGCCGAGCCGCTCCAGCGCCGTCCGTTCCTCGGCCGTATCCGCCCAGCAATATTCCGCCCACCAGGCCTGCAGGGCGAGCGCGGCCAGCAGGCGCAGCGGCGGCAGCGCCGCCTCCCCCGCGTCCGCCGCCAGCAGCGCGGCCCGGCGCAGGGCGGTCAGCAGCCGCTCCGCCCCCTCCCCCGGCAGCGCCAGATGTTCCATCACGCCGAGGATGAAGCCGTCGTCGGCGATCCCGGCCGGTGCCGGCCTGCCGGCGAGCCGCAGCAGGTCGCTCTCCCTGCCCTCCGCCGCTGCCGCCAGCGCCGCGCGCCAGGGCGACCGGCTCTGCAGCATGCCCAGCGGGGCGGTCGCGGGAATCTCCACGTCGCGGGCCGCCGCCAGGTGGAGCAGCGCGGCCTCCAGCTCCGGCGCCGGGAAGGGCGGCTGCACGCGGCCCAGCGCCGCCGCCAGGGCCTGGCCCAGGCGGCGGTCCGCCGGCGCGGCCTGCCAGGCGGCGCAGTGATAGTCCAGCGCCTCCAGGGAGCGGCCGGCGCGGTCCAGCACCCGGGCCGTCACGGGTGCGGCTTCCGCGCTGCGGCGCGCCGCGTCGGAAAGGCCGGCCAGGTGGGTCACCGCCTCGGCCACCCGCCCGGCGCGCTCGGCGGCGGCCGCACGCGCCAGCACGGTCCGCAGCGGCGGCGCCTTGGCCGGACGTCCGGGCTTCGCCGTCATGCCGGGCAGGCCATGCCGGCGCCGGCGCCTTCGGTTGCTATTGCCATTCGGTCACATGCACGTCGTAGGCGATGCTGACCCGCTCCCCCGTGCCGCGATAGGGCCGGGTGCCGTGCCAGTAGTGGGACGGGAAGAAGAATGCCCGGCCGGCTTCCGGCAGGTGCAGCCGGTAGTGCTCCGGCGCGACCAGGTCCTCCGGCAGGCCGTAGCCCGGGCGGCCGAACTCGATCCAGCCGCCATGGTCGGGATCCGCCGCGGCGATGCTGTCCGGGATGGCGACGTAGTAGACGCCGCTCAGCCAGCCCAGATTGTGGATGTGGGAGCTCTGGTGGCTGGGGCCGTCCAGGATATTGCCCCACATCACGAAGTCGTAGCGCTTCGGCCGCCGGAACCGCCAGGGATCGGCCGGATCGGTCGCCAGGCTGTCGATCAGCCCGTCCACCGCCGCGCGGATCGCCGCCTCGAAGCGCAGCACAGCCTCGGTCGGCGATTGCAGCAGATCGAGGGCGACGGCCCCGCCGCGGATCGCGCGGCGGTTCTCGTCCCATTCGCGGGTGAAGGTCGGATGGTTGCGGATGTCGGCGATCAGCTGGTCGTGCAGCGCGTCGCGCTCCGGCCCCGCTTCGCCGAACGGGGTCGCGGCCCGCGGCCAGTCGTCGGGGCGCACCAGATGTTCGTAGACATCCGCCGCGCCGGCGGCGCTCGCCGCCGTGGCATAGAGCGCCAGTGCGCGGATATCGCCGGGATGGCCGTCCAGCAGCATGCGGCCCTGCGCCATCGCGGGCTCCACCCGGCGCGCCTTCAACAGCGCCAGCAGGTAGTTGGAGCGGGCGGCCCGCAGCTTCGGATCCTGTGCCAGCGCCGCCTCGTAGTCCGGCAGGCTGTCCGCGACCCGGCCCAGATGCTGCAGCGCATTGGCCCGCGCCACGCGGGCCCGGGGATGTGCCGGCTGGCCGGCCAGGAAGCTGTCGAGCACCGGCAGGCTGTCGGCCTCCCGCCCGTTCTCCGCCAGCAGCAGGCCCAGATGCAGCAGGCTGCCGGGATGGCCGGGCGCGCGGTCCAGCACCGCCTGGAAGGCGGAAGCCGCCTCGTCCCGCAGATCCGGCCGGCCGGCGGCCTGGCGGGCCAGGGCCATGCCCAGCAGATAGTGGGCGCGCGGCTCGCCGGGCAGGGCGACCACGGCGCGCCGCGCCAGATCCGCCGCCTCCGCATTCCGGCCGCGACGCAGCAACTCCTCGCCCTGTTGCAGGCCGGCCTGCGCCGCCTGTAGCCCGATCACCATGGCGCCTTCCATCTCTGTCCGGATGCACCCGCCCCGCGGCCGGAACCGCAGCGGCACCCCTGTGTTTCAGAGACCATGACCGCATCCACCGTCAAGCCCCCGGACCACGCCGCGCGGCGGCGGGACCACAAGTCGCAGCAGGCCGATACCCCCACCGCGATCACCATCGGCGGCTGGTGGCGGATCGCCAGGCGGCTGGTGGCCGCCAACCAGCGCGAAAACCTTGCCGTCCTGGCGGCGGGCATCGGCTTTTTCGCGATGCTGTCGGTGTTCCCCGCGCTGACGGCGTTCATCTCCTTCTACGGCCTCATCGCCGAGCCGGGCGGCGTGCAGCAGCATGCCGCGCTGCTGCAGCCGTTCCTGCCGGACGAAGGCTGGACCCTGCTGGAGCGCCACATGGAGCGCGTCTCCGGGGCACAGGATTCCAGCCTCGGGGTCGGCGGCCTGCTCTCCCTGGCGATCGCCCTGTGGAGCGCCGGCGCGGGCCTGCGCGCGACCATGTCGGCGCTGAACGCCACCTATCGCGAACGGGAGAAGCGGGGCCTGGTCCGGTTCTACGGCACCGCGGTGCTGTTCACCCTCGGCGTCATGGCGGTCGGGCTGCTCTCGCTCGGCGTCATCGTCGGCGTCCCGGTGGTGCTCGACCTGCTGCAGCTGGGCCGCCTTGGGGAACTGCTGGTCACCGTCCTGCCCTGGCTGGTGCTGCTGGCGGTGGTGCTGTTCGCCGTCGGCGCGCTGTACCGCTTCGGGCCCAGCCGCCGCAGTGCGAAGATGCGCTGGCTCAGCCCCGGCGCCGTCGCCGCCACCCTGCTGTGGCTGCTGTTCTCGCTCGGCTTCTCGCTCTATGTCGCCTTCTTCGGCAGCTACAACCAGACCTACGGTGCGCTTGGTGCCGTCGCCGCGCTGCTCACCTGGTTCTGGCTCAGCGCCTATGCCCTGCTGCTGGGCGGCGCGCTGAACGCGGAGACGGAGTTCGAGACCGCACAGGACACCATGATCGGCCGCGACCAGCCGATGGGGCGGCGCCAGGCCTGGGTCGCCGATCATGTCGCCACCGGCGACGGCACCGGCTGAACCGGCAATGCAAGCCTGCCCCCGCCATTCGGCTTCGGCACGGTTTCTGCTTCGCTTGGTAGTGTATGGCTGCACTGCACCAATATCGAACAGGACCTGCCGATGCATAGCCAAGTCCAGCCGCCGTCGCGCCCGGATCGTTCGTGCAGGGACCGGTCGGCATGAACGGCACCGACCATCGCGGGCGTGCCTCTTCGGAGGCCGTCCAGCCGCAAGCCAATCCGGGCGGTGGCGAAGACGGCGACCTGCGCACACTGCACATCCGCTGCGGTTCAGACATCCGCAACGGCCTGCGCCGCGCCGGGTTCGGCGGCGCCTTCCTGGAATTCTCCGATCCCTATTGCCTGGGCCCGGTGCGCAACAGCGGATCCCTGCTGGCCGAGCGCGCCGCCTTCCTGGCCGCCGCCACCGGCGATCCGAAGGCGGATCTGCAGGCGCGGCTGCGAAGGGAACTGGCCGGCCTGCGCCGGGCGGCGGAATTTCCCCGGGTCGTGCTGTGGTTCGAGCATGACAGCCACGACCAGCTGATCCTCGCCCGCATCCTGGCGGAACTGTCGGAGCTTCCTGCGGCGACCGAGCTGTCGCTGATCTGCATCGACAGCTTCCCGGGCGTGCAGCGCTTCGTCGGCCTGGGTCAGCTCGACCCGGCGCAGCTCCGCAGCCTCTGGCCGCGGCGGGTGCCGGTCGATGCGGACATGATCGACCTGGGCTGCGCCGTCTGGGCGGCCTTGCAGGAGCCCTCGCCGCTGGGGCTGCATGCCCTGGCCCATGGCGGGACACCGGAGCTGCCGCAGATGGCCGGCGCGATCCTGCGCCATCTGCAGGAACTGCCCTGGACAGGTGACGGCCTGAGCCTGAGCCAGCGGCTGGTGCTGGAGGCGCTGGCCGACGGGCCGCGCTCCGGCGCGGCGCTGTTCCGGGAAATCCACAACCGGCGGGAGCCGATGCCCTTCATGGGCGACATGATGTTCTGGCACATGCTGGCGGAGATGTCGGCGGCCACCCACCCGCCATTCCGCCAGGCCCCCGCAGGGTCGCCATGGCCGCAGCGCAACCTGACCCTGACGGAAACCGGCCGGGCGCTGCTCGACAGGCGGGCGGACTGGCTGCAGTGCGGCCCCCGCGAGCGCTGGGTGGGCGGGGTGGACATCGCCGCGGCCGACCCGGCCGACGGATCGGCCCGACAGTGGCGCTGGAACCCCGGATCCGAGCGCCCGGTGCTGGGCGCGGCGGCAGAGCCCGGAAGCTAGCCGGCCGCGCCGCCGAAGCGGTCGAGATGCCGCCGCAGGAAGCCCTCCACATCGCCGGCCGGGTGCCCGATCAGCGACGGCAGGTCGGGCTGCACCTCGGCCTGCGCGCCTGCCTTCAACGCCTGGAACAGGTCGACCACCAGGTTCGACTGCCAGCGCGGCATGCCGGTGGCGAAGGGCAGGACCAGGCGCGCGACGAAGGCCGGCGGGCTGGTGAAGCCGATCTTCCGGCCCAGCATGGCGGACAGCATCGCCGCCACCTCCGGCAGGCTGATGGCGGCCGGCCCCGTCAGGATATGGGTGCGGCCGTGTTGGTCGGGAACGCCCAGCACGGCGGCAGCGGCGGCGGCGATGTCCGCCACGTCCACCATGGCGATCCGCCCGCGCCCGGCGGGGGCGACAAACTTCCCCTTCGCGGCGATGTCGCCGGCGAACAGCAGCAGCGACTGCTGGAAGAAGGTGGGCTGCAGCACGGTCCACGGCAGGCCGGAGCCCGCCAGCGCCTGTTCCGCCCGCCGGTGCAGGATGCCGAAGCTGCGCGGCGGTTGCAGCCCGGCGGATTGCGCCGACAGCTTCACCACATGCGGCCGGCCGGCGGCGGCCGCCGCACCGATCAGCCCCGCCTCCACCGCATCCTGGTCGGGCGCGTCGGCGGTCAGCAGGAACAGTGCCTCCGCCCAGGCCAGATGCTCCGTCAGGCTCTCCGGCGCCCGCAGGTCGGCGACCACCGGTTCCGCGCCCTGCGCAGACAGGCCGGCCGCCTGCTCCGGCCGCCGGGTCTGCGCCCGCACCGCATCGCCGCGGCCGACCAGCAGCGGCAGCAGCGCCGCGCCGACCTGGCCGGTGGCGCCGGTCACCAGGATCCGTGCCATGGCCCGCTCAGCCCGCGCGGGCGGCGATCGCGGCCTGCGCCTCCGCGGTCAGGCGGGCGACCACCTCCGCCGCACCGGGCAGGTCGCGGATCAGCCCGACCCCTTCCCCGGCCAGCAGGGGCAGTTCCTCGAAATCGCCGGTGGCGCCGGCCATCGGCACCATATTGGTGAACTTCCGCAACTCCGTCGGCTGGCCCAGCAGGTCCATCTGGCCGACCAGCGCCTCGCCCGAATTGTCGGCCGGCACCTCCGCCACCCGCGCGTCCCATTCCGCGACGACCCGGTTGCGCAGCACACGGACCGGGTTGAACTCCGGATGGTGGCGGCCGAACAGGTGGGTGCGCAGGGTGTCGCCGGCGCCGGCGGCGACCAGACGGTCCTTGTACTCGTCCGCCACCGATGCCTCCCGGGTGGCGACGAAGCGGGTGCCGATCCAGGCACCGTCGGCGCCCAGCATCAGGGCCGCCGCCAGGCCGCGGCCGTCGGCGATGCCGCCGGAGGCCAGGACCATGGTGCCGGCGCCGACCGCGTCCACGACCGCCGGCACCAGGGCCATCGTGCCGGCCGTCCCATAATTGTGGCCGCCGGCATCCACCCCCTGCGCGACCACGACGTCGACCCCGGCGGCGGCGGCGGCCTGCGCATCGGCGACCGAGCCGACCTGCTCCCAGACGTCGATGCCGGCGCCGTGCAGCCGGTCGATCCAGGCCTTGCCCGGATGGCCCCAGTGGAAGGAGACCGCCGCCGGCTTCAGCCGGGCCATCACCTCGATATGGGCATCGCTGGTGTAGCAGGTGATGAAGTTGACATGGAACGGCCGCTTCGTGGCCGCCTGGAAGGCGGCGACGAGCTGGTCGACCGCTTCCGGCGGGATGATGCCGACCCCGGCGATGGAGCCCATGGCGCCGGCCTCGCTGACCGCGACGCCGAGCGGCGGCGTCATGCCGGCAAAGGCCATGCCGGCCTGCGCGATCGGCGTGTCGAGCCCGTAGCGTTCAGTCAGCCTGGTGGCGAGCGAGACGGTCATCCTGTCCTCCCGGATCGGGTGTTGCTGGTAACGCCAGTCTTGTCCGCCACCAGGCGAAGTTCGCGCCCGGCACGGCACGGACTTGACCCAGAGTGCACTCCGAAGGCCGGCCGCCGGATGGCTGTGCTAGGCTGCGCGGATGCTTGGCGGTCAGGCGCATATCGATATTGCAGCCGACCCGGCCCTCGCGCCCCCCGCTGCGGGTGGCGGCGGGGCAGCCGGGGCGGATGGCACCTCATTGACCTGGTCGGCGGCGACCGCCGGCGACGGGCCTGCCGGCGAGGGCTTCGAGCGCTGGCGGGAAGTGGTCTGCCAGACCTATACCCGGCTGTCGCCGGAGCGCCTGGGCGAGACCCCCTTCGCGGGCGAGATCCGCATGCGGCCGATCGCCGGCGGCGCCTCCATCTCCCGCATCACCTCCACCGGCCAGCTGGTCCATCGCCGCGCCCGCGACGTTGCCGCAAAGCCCTGTGACGCGCTGTTCGTGAACCTGCAGGTCGAGGGGCGCAGCACGGTCCGCCAGCGCGACACCGAGACCCGGCTGGAGCCCGGCAGCTTCACCCTGCTGGACGCGCGCCGGCCCTTCGCGATGCGCTTCGAGGGACCGTTCCGGCAGGTCTGCCTGCACCTGCCGCTGGCGCTGTTCGAGGAAAGCCGCTTCGACGGCGCCGGCCTGCTGGCGCGGCGGATCGACGGCGATACCGTCTTCGGCGCCGCGCTGAGGGAACAGCTGCAGGCCCTGCTGGCCGGGCAGGAGGCGCCGGACATCCGCCACCTCGCCTATCTGCTGCGGCTGGCCTGCGAGGGCGGCCGGCGGCCGCTGCTGGCGGACGAGCATCTGGCCATGCTGCAGAAGCATGTCGCGGCCCATGCCGGCGATCCCGGCCTGACGCCGCTGGCGGTAGCGGCGCATTTCCGGATCTCGGTCCGGCACCTGCACAAGCTGTTCGCCCATTCCGGCGAGAGCTTCGGCCGCCACCTGCTGCGCCGCCGGCTGGAACGCAGCCTGCAGGCGATCCTGGCCGCGCCCGACCGGCCGATCACGGAGATCGCACTGGAATCCGGCTTCAGCGATTCCAGCCATTTCGCCCGCGCCTTCCGGCAGCGCTACAACCAGAGCCCGCGCGCCGTCCGCCGCGCCGCCGCACTCCGCCGCGGCTGAGGCGAGCAGGCCACCGGCCGAACGGGAAGAGGAAGCCCGGTTGCGTGTTATCCTTGTGGCGAGCCTGCCGGCAGCCACAGAGCAACGACGACCGGAGATGCCGATGCTTCCCGCCCGAACGTGCAGGGGCAGCGCCAAGCGACCACGCGTCGCGGCCGCGCTGGCCACCCTTCTGCTGGCCGCAACGCTGCCCGGCACCCTGTACGCGCATGGCACCGACGCCCATGGCAACCAGAAGCTGCCTTTGGGCGACGGCCGGATCAGTGCGGCACCGAAGGCCGGCTACCTGATGTCCTGCCAGACCCGTTTCAGCCCGAATGCCCCCGGGGCCTCGGCCTATGGCGACTGGCTGCAGGGCGGGTATTGGATCCCGGCGCTGAAGCCGGTGGTGCCCGGCCAGGTGGAATGGCCGGACTGGCGGCTCAGCATCGCGGTGGAGGGGGATCGCCGGGGGGTGCGCGCGAACAACCTGCCGAAGCATGCGAGCGGCGACTTCCCGATCCCGCGCACATCGGAGGCGTTCCGCTACGACCGCAATCCGAACGCCATCCGGCAGCAGGACGTGCTGCTGACCCTGCCCGCCGTGCCGAAGGTCGCGGCAGCGCCGTCCTGCGTGCCGATGGGGATGGTCGGCTTCGCGCTGACCGGGGTCGCGATCTACAACGCGGTGGATGCCCGCGGCGAGGATGCGCCGGCGCATGAGATCCAGGATGCCTGCAACGCCCATCCGCAGCAGCAGGGACAGTACCACTACCACAACTACAGCCCCTGCCTGACCGACAGGGCCGGCCCGACCGGCGGGCACAGCGACCTGGTCGGCTATGCGCTGGACGGCTTCGGCTTCTACGGGCTGCATGGCGAGGACGGCCGGAAGCTGACCAGCGCCGATCTCGACGCCTGCCACGGCCACAGCCATCCGGTGATGTGGGACGGGCAGATGCGGGAACTCTACCACTACCATTTCACCGAGGATTACCCCTATTCCATCGGCTGCTTCCGCGGCGCGGTCGATCCCGCCCTGCTGCGCCACCAGGGCCCGCCCGGCATGGGCGCCAGCGGCCGCGACGGCATGGGGCCGGGAACGCGGCCGGGCATGGGTCCACAGGACCGCATGGGACCGCAGAACGGCATGGGCCGGGCCGGCTTCCAGGGACCGCCCGGCGGCGGCAACCGTCCCGACCTGACGGCGGCCGCCGCCAGCCTGGGCGTTTCGGCCGACGCACTCCGGCGTGCCCTGGGACCGCCGCCGCCCGACTTCGCCGCCGCCGCCCGGCGACTGGGCATCAGCGAGGCGCAGCTGCGCGCGGCCCTGCGGGAGGCCATGGCCGGCCGCTGAGACCTGTCGCCCGGATGCCGAAGCCGGCCTAGACTGAGCGGCAGGCAATCTGGAGAAGGGCCGGCCGATGATCCTTGCTGGAAAAACCGCACTCGTCACCGGCGCCGGGCGCGGCATCGGGCGCGGCGTTGCCCTGTGCCTGGCCCGCGCCGGGGCGGATGTCGCCGTCGCGGACATCGACGCGGCCTCTGCCGCAACCGTCGCGGCGGAGATCGCCGCGGCCGGCCGGAAGAGCCTGTCGCTGCAGGTCGACGTGGCCGACGAGGCTTCCGTCGCCGCCATGGTGGCCGGCACGACCGACGGACTGGGCGGACTGGACATCGCCGTCAACAATGCCGGCGTCCTCAGCACCGGCAACCTGCCCGACCTGACCGTCGCGGAATGGGACCGGGTCTTCGCGGTGAATGTCCGCGGCACCTTCCTGTGCTGCCGCGCGGAGCTTGGCGCAATGGCTGCGGCGGGACGGGGTGCGGTGGTCAATATGGCGTCGGTCGCCGGCAAGGTCGGCTTTCCCGGCGTCTCGAGCTATTGCGCCTCGAAATTCGCGGTGGTCGGCTTCACCGGCGCCATCGCCCGCGAATATGCCGGCACCGGGATCACGGTGAACGCGGTCTGCCCCGGGGTCGTCGACACCGCGATGTGGAACAGCGACGAAGGCCTGTCGGAGCGCTTCCGGCAGCCCGGCGAAACGCGGGAGGAGGCCTGGAAACGCTCCGTCGAAGGGCTTTTCCCGCAGGGCGTGCCGCAGACTGTGGAGGATATCGGCCAGGCGGTGATCTTCCTGGCCACCGCCCCGCATGTCACAGGCCAGTCCCTGAACGTCGACGGCGGCTACACCTCGCACTGAGGGGAAGGCCGGTCCGCGCTCAGTTCAACTCGTTCTTCACCGCCTCGCCGTCCTTCATGATCAGGGCCATGTGGCGGCCCTGCCCTTCCAGCAGGGTCAGGTCGTCCAGCGGGTTGCCGTCGATGGCCAGAATGTCGGCGCGGGCGCCGGGCACCAGCTCGCCCAGCTCGCCCTCGCGGTTGAACAGGCGGGCGGCGTTGATGGTGGCCTGCTGCAGGATGTCGCTCGGCGCCATCACCTCTGCCCGGATGCGGAATTCGCGGCTCTGCTCGTCATGCAGGATGCCCAGCAGGTCGGTGCCATAGGCCAGCTTCACGCCGGCCCTGTAGGCCATTTCCATCGACGCCATGGCGGTGGGGCGCACCGCCGCCAGCTTTTCCATGCTGCGCTGTGGCAGGCCGGCCTCCGGCCCGCGCTCGTGCAGGCATTCCAGGATCGACATGGTCGGCACCAGCCAGGCGTCCTTCTCCAGGAACAGGTCGATGCAGTCCCGGTCCAGCATCGTGCCATGCTCGATGCAGCGCACGCCGAGCTTCAGGGCGCGCTTGATCGCGCGTGCCGGATGGCCGTGGGCGGTGACGTAGATCTCCGCGCTCTCCGCCTCCTCCACCGCGGCGCGGATCTCGTCGGCGGAGAACTGCATCGCGGTGATCGGGTCATGCTCCGACGAGACGCCGCCGGAGATCACCAGCTTGATATGGCCGGCATGGCGGCGGATCGCGTCGCGGCAGGCGCGCAGCATCTCCGGCACGCCGTCGACGATGCGGCCCAGCCCGGTGCAGCAGGCGCAAGGGTCGACCCCGCTGGCGCCGGGGCCGCGGAAATCCGCATGGCCGCCGGTCGGGCTCAGCACCGGCCCGCCCTGGATCAGCCGCGGCCCGGCGATCAGGCCATGCTCGACCGCCAGCTGCAGGCCCCAGTCGCCGCCGCCGGTGTCGCGCACGGTGGTGAAGCCGCGCTTCAGCATGCCGGCCATGATCTGCCCGGCCTTGGCCGCCTGGTAGTAGGGCGACCAGCCGTCCAGCGCCGCGAGGTCGGCAGAACCCGCCATGACGTGGACATGGGCGTCGCAGAGCCCCGGCATGACGGTCCGCCCGCGCAGGTCGATCACACGGGCGCCGGTGGACCGGATGGTGCCGCAACCGTCGACCTCGCGGATCCGTCCCCCGTCGACCAGGATGTCGCGCTCCCCCGCCAGGACGCCGGCCCGGCTGTCGAACAGCAGGCCGTTGCGGATCAGTGTCTGGGTCATGCTTGTCCTTCCCTCCCCTGCCGGTGCCATCCTTCCCGGCCCCGCACGCGCTGTCGAGGGCCGGCCGCCCCCGGGCGCGCCATCCCGCCCCCGCCGGACGCGCACGGTCATGTGATGCGCGCGGGCGGCGCCCCTGCCATGCAGGGGCGCACCCGCTCTTCCCCTGGGGGGCCTCGGCGTTACATGCTGTCGCAGCTTTTCCAAGCGGAGCGAGGAACGATGACCGAAGAGGCCTATACGCCGCCGAAGGTTTGGACCTGGGAGCCCGGCAATGGCGGGCGGTTCGCCAGCATCAACAAGCCCACCGCCGGCGCCCAGTTCGACAAGGATCTGCCGGTCGGCAAGCATCCGCTGCAGCTCTACTCCCTGGCCACGCCGAACGGCCAGAAGGTCACCATCCTGCTGGAGGAGCTGCTGGCCGCCGGCGTGAAGGAGGCGGAGTACGACGCCTGGCTGATCAAGATCGGCGATGGCGAGCAGTTCGGCAGCGGCTTCGTCGCGGCCAACCCGAATTCCAAGATCCCCGCCCTGATGGACCATAGCGGGGCGAAGCCGGTGCGGGTCTTCGAGTCCGGCGCGATCCTCCTCTACCTGGCGGAGAAGTTCGGCAGGTTCGTGCCGACGGAAGGCGCGGCGCGGGCGGAATGCCTGTCCTGGCTGTTCTGGCAGATGGGCGCGGCGCCCTATCTGGGCGGCGGCTTCGGCCACTTCTATGCCTATGCCCCGTTCAAGATCAAATACGCCATCGACCGCTTCGCGATGGAGGTGAAGCGCCAGCTCGACCTCCTCGACAAGAACCTGGCCGAGCGCCGCTACATCTGCGGCGACGACTACACCATCGCCGACATGGCGATCTATCCCTGGTACGGGGCGGTGGTGCAGAACAAGGCCTATGACGCGGCGGAATTCCTGGACGCGGCCAGCTACAGCCACGTGAACCGCTGGGTGGAAGAACTGAGCGAACGCGAGCCGGTGCGCCGCGGCCGCATGGTCAACCGGGTCAGCGGCCATCCCGCCGGCCAGCTGCACGAACGCCACGACGCCGGCGACTTCGACACCAAGACCCAGGACAAGGTCGAGGCGGCGGAGTAGGTCGCCATAGGAGCCATAGGAATCGTCGCCCGCGGGCTTGACCATGGACTCCATTCCGCAGGCCTCGCAGTGCCGCACCGCCTGCGGAATGGATCCTCGGCTCGGGGGCCGAGGATGACGGGCGTGGGGCATGCAGGCCGTATCCCGGTTGATGCCGCTTCGAAACGAAAACGGGCCGCCTTGCATCTGCAGGGCGGCCCGTCGTCGTTCCGGATAGCGTCAGCCGGTCATTCCGGCAGGCTGTCGTCGATGCCCTCGACATAGAAGTTCATGCTCGCCAGGTCGCCGTCGGGGGCCACCTCGCCCGCCTTCAGCCAGACCGTGCCGTCCTTCTTCCTGATCGGGCCGGTGAAGGGGTGCAGTTCGCCCGAGGTGATCGCCTGGGTGGTCTTCTCCGCCATCGCCTTCACGTCGTCGGGCATGTTGGTGAAGGGGGCCATCACCACGGCGCCGTCGGCCATGCCTTCCCAGGTCGCCTGCTGCTCCCAGGTGCCGTCCATCACCGCCTTCACCCGTTCGACATAATAGGGCGCCCAATCGTCGACGATCGCGGTGAGCTGGGCGTTCGGGCCGAACTTGATCATGTCGGAGGCCTGGCCGAAGGCCATCAGGCCGCGTTCCTCCGCCACCTGCATGCCGGCGGTGGAATCGGTGTGCTGGCTCAGCACATCGGCACCCTGGTCGAACAGCGACTTGGCGGCATCGGCCTCCCGGCCCGGGTCGAACCAGCTGTTCACCCAGACGATCTTCACCTTGAAGTCCGGGTTGATCGACTGCGCACCGAGCATGAAGGCGTTGATGCCCTGCACCACCTCCGGGATCGGGAAGGAGCCGATATAGCCGGCGGTGCCGGTCTTCGACATCTTCGCCGCGATCTGCCCCAGCACGTAGCGGCCCTGGTAGAAGCGGCTGTCATACGTGGTGACGTTCGGATGCTCGCGCTTGTAGCCGGTGGCATGCTCGAACTTCACGTCCGGGAACTTGCCCGCCACGGCATTGGTCGCGTCGCCGAAGCCGAAGGAGGTGGTGAAGATGATGTTGCAGCCGGACCGTGCGAAGCGCTCGATGGCGCGCTCGGCATCGGCGCCCTCCGCCACGTTCTCCAGATAGGCGGTGGTGACCTTGCCGCCGAACGCTTCCTCCACCGCAAGGCGGCCCTGGTCGTGCTGGTAGCTCCAGCCGAAATCGCCGATCGGGCCGACATAGATGAAGCAGGCCTTGGCCTCGTCCATGCCTTGCGCCGCGGCCAGGCCGGGCGTCATCGCGGCAGCCAGGGCCAGCGCTCCGAGCAGTCTGAACTTCATGGTCGGGTGTCTCCTCTGCGGGTGAACGTGACGGGTGAAGGGCCGGACCGCCGGCCCGGCAGTCATGGCACGAAGGGCTGGCCCAGGCAGGCGGGCGCGGCGCCCTGCGCCGAACGGCGGCTGGCGGAGATCACCACCAGGACGACGATGGTCGCGATATAGGGCAAAGCCGACAGGAATTGAGAGGGGATCTGCACGCCGGCGGCCTGGGCATGGAACTGCAGGATCACCACCGCGCCGAACAGGTAGGCGCCGAAGAAGGCGCGCACCGGCCGCCAGGCGGCGAAGACGACCAGCGCGACCGCGATCCAGCCGCGGCCGGCGGACATCCCCTCCACCCATTGCGGGGTATAGACCAGCGACAGGTAGCCGCCCGCCAGCCCGGCACAGAGCCCGCCGAACATCACCGCCAGGAAGCGCACCGCCACCACGCTGTAGCCGATGGCATGGGCGGAGTGGTGGTTGTCGCCGACGGCGCGGATGGTCAGCCCCAGGCGGGTGCGGGCCAGGATCCAGGCGACCGCGGCGACCAGGACCACCGACAGGTAGACCAGGATGTCGTGACTGAAGAGCAGCCGCCCCAGGACCGGGATATCCGACAGCAGCGGGATCTCGACGGGTCGGAGCTTCACGCCCGGCGTGCCGACATAGCCCTGTCCCACCAGCCCGGCGATACCGATCCCCAGCAGGGTGATCGACAGGCCGGTGGCGACCTGGTTGGTGGTGAAGACCAGCACCAGCACCGCGAACAGGACCGACAGCGCGACCCCGGCCAGGGCGGCGCAGAGCACGCCGACATAGGCCGAGCCCGCCACCTGGGCGCCGGCGAAGCCTGCGGCGGCGCCGACGATCATCATCCCTTCCACGCCCAGGTTCAGCACGCCCGATCGTTCGGCGACAAGCTCGCCGATCGCCGCCAGCAGCAGCGGGGTGGAGGCGGCGATGATCGTCAGGAGCACCGCCACGACGATGTCCGGGCTCATCGCGCGCCCGCCTCCCCGGTCGCTGCGGTGCCGGCGGCGGGCCTCAGTGCCGGCCGGACCAGACGCAGCCGGTGCAGGATGAAGACGTCGCAGGTCAGCACGTAGAACAGCAGGATGCCCTGGAAGACGCGGGTGATCTTGTCGGAGACGCCGATCGCGATCTGCGCCGACTCGCCGCCGATGAAGGTCACCGACAGCAGGAAGGCGGAGAGGATCGCGCCGGCCGGGTTCAGCCGCGCCAGGAAGGCGACGATGATCGCGGTGAAGCCGTAGCCGGGCGAGATCTCGGTGCGCAGCTGGCCGATCGGTCCGGCCACCTCCATCGCGCCGGCCAGCCCCGCCAGCCCGCCGGAGATCAGCATCACCAGCACGATCGTGCGGTTGCGGCTGATGCCGGCGAACCGCGCCACCATCGGCGCGGTGCCGCTGAGGCGCAGGCTGAAGCCGGTGAAGGTACGGCTCAGCGCGAAGCCCAGCACCAGGCAGGCGGCGATCGCCAGCAGGAAGCCGATGTTCAGCCGGTCGGCGCCGATCACCGGCATCGCGGCCCAGTCGTGGAAGGGGATCGTCTCCGGGAAGTTCAGGCCCTTCGGGCTGCGCCAGGGCCCGCGCACCAGCCAGTCCAGGAACAGGTCGGCGACATAGACCAGCATCAGGCTGGTGAGGATCTCGTTGGCGCCGAAGCGCACCCGGCAGAGCGCCGGGATCATGGCGTAGAGCGCGCCGCCCAGGATGCCGGACAGCAGCATCAGCGGCAGCACGGCCAGCCCCTGGAACTCCGGCAGCACGACCGGCCAGAAGGCGGCGAAGATCGCGCCCAGGACGAACTGGCCCTCGGCGCCGATGTTCCAGACGCTGGCGGCATAGCAGACCGCCAGGCCCGCGGCGATCATCGCCAGCGGCGTCATCTTCACCAGCACCTCTTCCAGCGACCAGCCGACGGTCACCGGCTCGATGAAGAAATAGTACAGGCCGGCCACCGGGTCCTTGCCCAGCGCCAGGAACAGGATCGCGCCGGTCACCACGGTCAGGGCCAGTGCCGCCAGCGGCGACGCCAGGGTCATCGCACGGGCGCGCTCCGTCCGGCGTTCCAGCCTAAGCCGCAAGATGGGCCCCCTCCGCGTCCTGCGCCGCCATGGTCGGCGACATCCAAAGGCCGATCTGTTCCGTCGACAGGTCTGCCGCCGGGTGGAAGTCGGTCAGGCGCCCCTCGCAGAGCACGGCGATGCGGTCGGCGATCTCGTAGATCTCGTCCAGGTCCTGGCTGATCACCAGGATCGCCGCGCCGCCCCGTGCCAGTTCCACCAGGGTGCGCCGGATATGCGCCGCCGCGCCGGCATCGACCCCCCATGTGGGCTGGTCGACGACCAGCAATGCCGGTGCCCGGTCCACGGCCCGGCCGATAATGAACTTCTGCAGGTTGCCGCCAGACAGCGCCCGCGCCGCCGGGTCATCGGCCGCGGCCCGCACGTCGAACGCCTTGCGGATGCGCGCCGCGATCCGGCCCGCCAGGCCCTTCCGCAGGATGCCGCCGGACAGCAGTTCCGCATCGGTCTTCGCCCGGGTCACCAGCACGTTCTCGCTGAGGGTCATGTCGGGCGCGGTGGCATGACCCAGCCGGTCCTCGGAAATGAAGTCGGCATTCATCCGCCGCCGGGCCGTGATCCCCAGCCGTCCGACCGGTCGGCCGAAGATGGCGATCGTCTCCGGCCCCGTACACGGGCTCTCCCCCGACAGGGCGGCGAACAGCTCGCCCTGGCCGTTGCCGGCGATGCCGGCGATGGCACTGACCTGCCCCGCCGGCAGGGTGAAGGAAATGTTCTTGAGGGCGGTGCCGAACAGGTTCGGCGCAGGCATCGACAGGTCCCGCACCCGCAGCGCCACCTCCGCCCCTGCCGCGGCGCCGGCAGGGCGGGCGGCATGCACCGTCTCCCCCACCATCATGCGGGCCAGCTCCGCCTTGTCGGTCTCCGCCGGGACGCAGCTGCCGACCACCCTGCCGTGGCGCAGCACGGTCGCGTGCTGGCACAGCCGTCGGACCTCGTCGAGCTTGTGGGAGATGTAGAGCACGGCGCGGCCCTCCGCCGTCAGCCGCTCCAGCATCGCGAACAGGTCCTCGGCCTCCTGCGGGGTCAGCACGCTGGTCGGCTCGTCCATGATGACGAGGTCGGGGTTCTGCATCAGGCAGCGCACGATCTCCACCCGCTGCCGCTGGCCCGACGACAGGTCGGCGACCAGGGCATGCGGGTTGAGCGGCAGGCCGTAGCGGCCGGAGATCTCCGCCAGCTCGCGGGTGACCCGGGCCACGGAATAGTCCGCCGGCAGGGCGACGGCGACATTCTCCGCAACCGTCAGGGCATCGAACAGGGAGAAATGCTGGAACACCATGCCGATGCCCAGTTCGCGCGCCCGGGCCGGACTGCCGATCTCCACCGGCCGGCCGCGCCAGAGGATGCTGCCGCTGTCGGGCCGGTGAACGCCGAACAGGGCCTTCACCAGGGTGGACTTGCCGGCGCCGTTCTCCCCCAGAAGGGCATGGATCTCGCCCGCGGCGATGGACAGGCTGACCCGGTCGTTGGCGACGAAATCGCCGAAGCTCTTCGTCACCTCCACCGTTTCCAGGATCGGAACCGGCTTCCCGGTCATCGCTGCTCAGCCCCCATTTTCCGGAATCCCCTGCCGCCCGGCTGTCGCACCGGTCGCGGGCGCCCCTGTTACGGGCCCGGCCCCGCCGCTGGCAAGCCTATCGTGTCTAGCAAGCCTTCTGCCAACCCGCCGACGCAAGGCTCCGGCGCCGCCCACGGCGCCGGCACCCGGTGCCGCACCGCCCGACCTGCCCAATTTGCGTGCAAAGGCAGGCCGGGCCTGCGCCGGTTGCGGTCAGCTTGCGCAGGCCGGACGGAAGCGCCCCTAGATCAACTTGTGCTCGGATGGAAGCATTCGAGCGGCAATAAGTTGATCGATTTCAACAAGATAGAGCATCTTGTCTGCGTCCGAACGGACGCAGGACGCTCTAGAGGTTCTGGAACCCCGTCGGGCGGCCCAGATGGGCACGTCCCAGATAGCCGGAAAAGGTCTCGTACTGCGACGACATGTGGCTGCGGTACATCTGCGCGTCGTGGAAATAGCCCAGCAGCGGCGCCCCCTGGCGGGTGGCGGTGGAGCCGGCTGTCTGGAACAGGCGCTCCACCGCGTCGCAGGCCATCCGGCCGCCCTGCTGCAGCAGCAGCCAGAGGCGGAGATTCTCCTCCACCGTGATCGGCGTGCGGTCGGCCGCCCAGCGCCGGCAGAGGTCCATGTACTGCTCCAGGCCACGGATCAGCACCGCCTCCGCCGCATCGGTCCAGGCCAGTGCCTGGCCCAGATGGCGCTGGAAGTCGCCATGGTCGGCCCGCAGCACGGTCGGGTCGGTGAAGATCGCCTGGTTGCGCACGATGGTCTCGTACTCTTCCAGCGCCGCCCGCGCGGCACCGATCACGGGCACCACCAGGGAGGCATGGTAGGGCGCCATCAGCCGGCCCAGATACATCGGGTTGCCATGCAGGCGGGTGCCTTCGGTGCCGGCCTCCATGCCGTCCGGGCGCGCGGCCAGCGCCGGGATCTCCACCACGTGATGCGCCGGCACGAAGACATCCTCCGCACTGACGCTGTTGGAGCCGCTGGCCTTCATGCCGATGGTCTGGTCGCCGCCCCAATCGTCCAGCACCGTCACCGTGTCGCGCGGCAGCACCAGCTGCACCACCGTCGGCGGGCCGTCGCTGCGTTCCAGCCAGGCGCCGCCCACCAGATGGGTCGCATGGGGAATGCCGGAGCAGTAGCGCCACAGGCCGGTGACCCGGAAGCCGCCCTCGACCGGCACCGCCCGGCCGGAAGGCATCGGCCGGTGCGGCGCGATGAAGTCCCCCTTGCGGCCGAACAGCTCGACCTGCGCCTGCAGCGGCCAGTGACAGCCGATCAGATAGGAATGCGAGGCGCCCAGGGTCAGGCACCAGCCGGTGGCTGGATGCGCCGCGGAAACCTCCAGCATCACGCGGTAGAAGGTCACCGGGTCGAACTCGTAGCCGCCGAACAGCCGCGGCTGCATGATCCGGTAGAAGCCGGCCTTCCGGAACCGCTCGTGCATCTCCGCCGAATAGGAGCCGCGCGCATCGGCCGCCGCGGCCTCCGCCCGGAGGACGGCCTTCATGTCGCGGGCGCGCGCGACCATCTCCGCCGGGGTCAGGCCGGGTTCCGGCACCGGCAATGGCGCCAGCAGGCCGGCTCCGCCGACCCGCACCATCGCCAGGTCCGGGACCGAGGCATCGGGCATCCCGTAGTCCGACAGGTTTGCCGCTGAATTGGACATCACGCGCTTCCTCCACCATGCCCGGCGTTGCAGCCGGTGCCGGCAACCATAGGCCGGTCTGCGCAGGCATTGAACCGGCAGGTGGCATCGCAGGGAATGGGGCAGGATGTCCCGCTCAGCCGGCATCCCGCCGGCCGCTGCGGAACAGGTCGCCGGCAGCCGGCCGCACCAGGTCGCGCGCGCCTTCGCCATCCCGCAGCAGTGCCGGCGACAGACCGCGCAGGACGACCGCCGGCCGGCCCTCGTCCGCGCCACCCATGGCCAGGGAGGCGCCGGCCGCGATCTCGTCCGCGATCGCGATCTGGGTCGTCGCCAGCGGTCGTCCGAACAGGTCGGGCGCCCCGCGCCGGTCGTGGATCACGGCCAGGCCGGCACAGCCGATCGCGGTGCCGCAGGTGCCGGTCCGCCAGGCACGGCCCAGGCTGTCGACGATCATCACCGCCGGCGCATGGCCCAGCCGGACGGACAGGGCGGCGCGCAGCTCCCGGGCCGAGCGGTCGGGATCCTCCGGCAGCAGCAGGACCGCTTCCTCCGCCGTGCCCTCCGCGCCCGCACCGGTGTTCGACCGGTCGATGCCGGCATTGGCCAGCACCAGGCCCAGCCGGTGGCGCACCACCAGGACGCCGGGCGCCGTGGCGACCACGGCCTCCGCCTCCGACAGGATCAGCTCCACCAGGCGCGGGTCCTTGCCGACACCGGCGGCGAGGCGCAGCGCCTCCGCCGACGGCACCACCTCCGCCAGCCGGCGCAGCCGGCCCTCCGCCTTGGAGACGATCTTCTGCGCCAGCACCAGGACGTCGCCCGCCTGCAGCCCGCCAATTGCGGGATCCGCGGCGGCGGCGGCGGCGGTCAGGCCGGCCAGGTCGTCGCCGGGACCGATGCGCCCCAGGCCGCGCAGCGGCAGGAAGCGCAGCCCGCCAGCGCCCGCCAGCACATCGCCGGCGTCGGCGGTCCGGCCGTCCTCAGCGCCCATGCCCGACCGTCCCGGCCAGGTCGCGGCCGAAGGCCAGTACGGCATCCGCCAGCCGGCGGCTGGCCTCCGGGCCGGTCATCATCGTGCCGGTCGCCAGGACCGGCGGCGCATCGGCGCCGAACCCGCCGGCCAGCGCCGCATCGGCCTCGTCGATCACGAAGCCGTCCAGCAGGCCGCGATAATGGGCGGCGATGCTGACCGGGCTCACGGCCAGGCCATAGCCTTCCAGGATCGCCGCGAGGGGGCCCTTCACCGCCGCGCCGCCGACGATCGGCGACACCGCGACGACCGGCACGCCGGCACCGGACAGCGCGTCCCGCAGCCCCGGCACCGCCAGGATCGGGTCGATGCTGAGGAACGGGTTGGAGGGCGCGATGACGATCATCTCCAGCGCCGGATCGGCCAGCGCCGCCCGCAGTTCCGCGGTCGGGGCCGCCTGCGCCACGCCGTCGAAGCGCACCGACCGGACCTTGGGCCCGCCGCGGTGGCGGACGAAATAGTCCTGGAAGGACAGCAGGCCCCGGTCGGTTTCCAGCATCGTGGCGACAGGCTCGTCGGCCATCGGCAGCAATGTCGCGGCAATGCCGAAGCGGGTCGCCATATGGGCCGCGATTTCCGTCGGCCGGCTGCCCTGCCGCAGCATCCAGCTGCGCAGGACATGCAGCGCCATGTCGCGGTCGCCCAGCTGGAACCAGGTCTCGCCGCCCAGTGCGCCCAGGCTGTCCAGGAAGGCCCAGCTTTCGTCCCGCCGGCCCCAGCCGCGTTCCTCGTCGCTGACCCCGCCCAGGGTATAGGTCACCGTGTCCAGGTCCGGACAGATGCGCAGGCCGTAATGGTCGAAATCGTCGCCGGTATTGACCAGGACCTTCAGGGCGTCGGCTGGCAGGGCCGCCGCCAGCCCGCGGGCCATGCGCGCGCCGCCGACGCCGCCGGACAGCAGGAGGACGCTCACGTCCCGGGCCGCCGCATGGCCGGGCCGAGGGTCATCGCATGCCCGCCGCCAGCTGCGGCATCGCGGCCGCGGCAGCCGGGCGCAGGCCGCCGCCGTCGAGAAGGGCCCGTGTGGCCGGACCGGCGGGCCCTTCCTCCAGCGCGGCAAGGTCGGCCGGCAGGTCGATGTCCCGCGCCGCACCGGGCAGGTCCAGGCTGACCGGCGCCAGGCCGGCGGCCAGAAGCGCCTGCCGATGCCGGGCATGGCTGTCGGGTCCGAAGCGGAACAGCGGGCCGGCGCCGGGCGGCAGGCCCAGCGCGCCGGTCCCGCCATCCGCGCATCGCACCAGGACGGCCCGGCGCGGCGGGGCCGCGAGGATCGCGGCCAGCGCCTCCACCTCCGCCGCCTGCAGCATCGGGATGTCCGCCGGCAAGACCAGCAGCGGCGCCTGTCCCGCCGCGGAAAGATGCACGGCACCGGCCCGCACCGCGGCGTTCATGCCCAGCGATGGTTCCTCCGGCAGCCAGTCGGCGCCGGCGGCCGCGGCAAGCCGCCCCGCCTCCGGCTCGGCGGAGACAAGCAGGATCCGCCGCACGCCGCGCGCTGCCGCCACCGCCGCAAGCACGTCCTGCAGCATCGCCCGCGCGAGAGCGGCCCGCGTCGCCGCCGTCATGACGGGCGCAAGCCGCGACTTGGCGGCGGCGAAGCTCTTGGCGGGAACCAGCACGTGCATGGGGCGGACCGGCGTCAGGCGCAGGGCGTCAGGCGGAGGGCATCAGACAGAGCGCATCAGGCGAATTCCGGCATCACCTGCTCTGCGAACAGCCGCAGGGAATGTTCCAGCGCCGGTGTCGGGATGCCGGGAAGCTGCATGCGGAGGATGATCTCCGTCGGTGCCAGCTTGTCAATCAGCTCCTGGACGTCGCGGCGGACGGTGGCCGGCTCGCCGATCATGTAGCGGGAGGCGAAGTTGCGGAAGTCGCCGGCCGCCTCGCTGCTGATCGGTTCGCCCGCGTCGTTGAGCAGCACCCGTTCCCCCTGCGCCGACTTCTTCACGTAGAGGGCGAAGATCTGCGACAGAGCGGGTCCGGCGATGCGCTCCGCCTCGGCATCGGTGTCGGCCAGGAAGGCCTCGCGGATCACCGGCCGTTCGGTGGGCGTGTAGCCGGCGGTCGCGGCGGCATCCTGGTAGCGGCCGAACTGCTCCGCCAGCTCCCGGATGGTGTGCCGCGGCGAGGCGGTGACCGGCACCCCGCGCCGTGCCGCGCGCGCCAGCAGCTTCGGGCCGGACACCCCGTACCAGATCGGCAGCTGGGCCTGCACCGGCCGCGGCACCAGCTTCACCTTCGGGATGCGGAAGAACGGGCATTCGAAGCCGGCATCGTCGGGATTGGCCCAGGCATGCTGGATGAAGTCGATGATCGCCTCGTGCAGCCGGAAGCGGTCCTCGTAGGCCACGCCGTAGGCGGCGAACTCCTCGGAGACATAGCCGGGCGAGGTGCCCATGGTGAGGCGGCCGTTGGACAGGTTGTCGAGGGTCAGCAGATCCTCCGCCAGGCGCAGCGGCTGGCACAGGGTCGGAATCATGATGTTGGTGGCCAGCCGCATGCGGCGGGTCAGGCCGGCGGCGTGCGCCAGCACCAGCAGCGGGCTGGGCGCCCAGCCATTGTCCTGGAAGTGATGCTCTGTGGTGTGAAAGGAATCGTAGCCCAGTTCCTCCGCCAGCGGCAGCAGCCGGTCCATCTCGCGGAACGTGTCCAGATGGCTCATCGCCCCGCCCGGCTCGGTGACGAAGCTGTACATCAGGGAAAATTTCATGCCTGTCCTCCGTCCTGCCCGCCCGCAAAGGCGTGGGGGGCGCCTTCAGCCCGATTCCACGCCGCCATCGGCCTCCGGCTCTGCCCACCATTCGAAGCGGTCGCGGCCGGCCTGCTTGGCAACATACAATGCGCGGTCGGCGAACAGGATCGTCTGCATCACCGACCGGCCGGGCCGGTGCCAGCACAGGCCGCTGGACACCTGCACCTCCAGCGGGCCCTGCGGCGTGGTGATGGCCTGGTCGCGCACCGCCTCCGTCAGGCGGACGGCGCGCGCCTCCGCCGCCGCACGGTCGGGGACGACCAGCACGACGAGGAACTCCTCGCCGCCCCAGCGGCCGACGAAATCCTCGTCGCCGACCGCGGTGGAGAGCCGTTCCGCCACCTGCACCAGGGCCTGGTCGCCGGCTTCATGCCCGAAGGTGTCGTTGATCGACTTGAAGCGGTCGATGTCGGTCAGCATCAGGACGAACCGGGTGGCATCGCCCTGCGCGGCGAGCGTGGCCAGCCGCTCCATCGTGCCGCGGCGGTTGGCCAGGCCGGTCAGGGGGTCGGTGACCGCGGCCGCCGCCAGCTGCTCGTTCAGCTCCATGATCTGCGACTGCATCCGGTCGCTGACCCGGCTCAGCTTCAGCAGGTTGTGCTCCAGCCTGATGTACAGGTCGGACAGCCAGGCGACCTCGGCCGCCAGGTCGGGATCGACCTCCTGCGCACGACACCGCAGGGCTTCGATGCGTTCCTGTATCTTTTCGGGAAGCGCCATCGTGGGGCGGCGTCAGCGCGCGATCTCATAGGGCAGGGTCAGGTCCTCCAGCAGTTCCTCCGCCAGTTCTATCGCGCGCTCGTCCTCCGGGTCGCAGCGCCAGACCACGGCGACCTGGCGCGCTTCGCCATGGGCTTCCTCCAGCAGGTCCAGCATGTCCATCATCGACTTGATGCTGCCCGTGTTGAGGTAGGACAGCTCGATCTCCAGCCGCAGCGGGCCGTCGCGCTGCTCGATCGCGGCACGAAGCCAGTCCATCAGCGGGGCATAGAACTCGAAGGTGTTCTCCGGGTAGGAATCGCCGGCCAGGCGGAGCAGGCCGGCGGCCGGATCGCCCTCGACGGTGGGCGAGGACCGGGTCCCCTCGATCTTCAGGGCGTCCAGGCCTGCCATCTCGGTCGTTCCCCTTTCCGTCCCGCTCACAGCCGCACCGTCAGAGTGAAGTAGAGATGCCCGTCGTCGAGTTCCGCCATCGCATGTTCCAGCGGCGCGGTGGCCAGACGGGCGATCTGCAGCAGGCCCAGGCCGGCGCCGGTGGCGCCTTCGGGCACCGGCTCCCGCAGCTTTTCCTTGTAGGCCTTGCGCAGGTCCCTGGCGTCCATCGCGGCAAGCCGCTCCAGGCGGGCCACGAGCGCGGGCGCGTCCTCGCGCCGGATATGGTTGCCCGACACCACCAGGAAGCTGTCGCCCTCCCGCGCGATATGCACGGTGCCGGCGTTCAGCCGGGCGCGCTGCCCCTCGTCGACAGGCGCGCTGTCGGCATAGTGGCGGATGTTCTGCGTCAGCTCGATATAGACGGCGAAGACGTCGCTGACCGACTTCCGCGCCTGCGCCTGGGCTTCCAGGTAGTGGCGGATCGCCTGACCCAGTTCCTCGATCAGGCTCTGGGAGAACGGGCCGTTGAAGCTGAGAATGATCTGGCAGCGCTCGAATATCTCGCGCAGCCTAAGAATCGTGTCCTGCTGCATTCCCCTCTCCGCCGCGTCCCGCCGCCAGGTCCAGCGCCAGGAAGGTGACATCGTCCCGTTGGCTCAGGTCGCCGCTATAGGCCTCCAGCGCAGCGACGATTCCGGCGCATTGCGACCTGAAATCCCTGTCGGCGCCGGCGCTCAGCGCGTCGAACCAGCGCCGGCGGCCGAAGCCGAACCCCTTTTCCCCGCCGGGCAGATCATAGAGGCCGTCCGTTGTGAGGAACAACCGTTCGACATCGCCGACCGGCAGCCGTGCCTCCTCGATCGGCCTGTCCTGCTGCCGGCGGCGCGCATAGCCCAGGCCACCGCGCCGGCCGGCGATCTCGTGCAGGCCGCCGCGTCCCTGCCAGACCAGGCCGATGCCGGCACCGCCGAACCGCAGGTGGCTGTCGTCCATCAGGCAGAGCACCACGTCGAAGCCGTTGTCCGGCCCTTCGCCGGCGCCGCCCTGTCCCAGGCTGGCCCGGGTCAGCCGGTCCGACAGGTCCAGCACCGCCGCCGGACCGTCGGGGCCGACCTCGTCGACCGCCTGCCGGATCACGGTGCGCGCCAGCATGGTCATCAGCGCGCCCGGCACGCCGTGGCCGGTGCAGTCGGCGACGCCGAAATAGACGCCGTAATCCTTCGCGACGCAGAAGTAGAAATCGCCGCCGACGATGTCGAGCGGCTGGAAGATCAGGTAGTGATCGCCGAAGGTCTCCCGCAGCAGGCCCTTCGGCGGCAGGGTCGAGCCCTGCAGCATGCGGGCATATTCGATTCCCTCCAGCAGCTTGTTGTTCACCTCCTCCAGTTCCCGGGTGCGTTCCGCGACCAGGGCGTCGAGCCGCTCGCGCTCGCGCACCCGGTCGGTGACGTCGGTGAAGGTGAAGACGAAGCCGCCGCTGGGCAGCGGATTGCCGGTGATGTTCAGGTAGCGGCCGCCGGGCTGCTGGCGGTCCATCGACCAGCTCTGCCGCGCGCGAACCGGATCCATGCGCGCCGCGACATGGGCGTCGACATCGCCCGGCCCGTATTCCCCCAGCAGGCCGTGATGGCGCAGCAGGTCGGCCAGCGGCACGCCGGGCTGCGCCAGGGGGTCCGCCTCGTCGAGCCCGAAGAAGGTGCGGTAGGGGCGGTTGACGAAGACGATCCGCAGGTCGCCATCGACGACCAGCAGGCCCTGCGTGATGCCCGCGCCGGCCTCGCGCAGATGTGCGGCGGTCTTGTCCTCGTCCATCGCCTGCCTGTCCCCTGCAGAGCCGGATCGCCCGGCCCCATGCCGATGCTGCCGTATCGCGACGGCCGGTCGCGGCGGAACCGTTCCCCTCCGGCGATGTCCCGATCAGGGACCCCGCCCCGCCGTGCCGTCACCGCCGCCCGGCCTGCCTGTCGCATTCCGGTCGCCGGTCCCGGCATTGTCGCCGGTCCTCCGCATCAGTGCAGGAGGCGTGCCATCGGGGTGAGACGCTAGCAAAGGCGGGCCGCGACGTTAACCGTCCGTCCGGCCCGGACGGTTCAGGCCGGCAGCACCAGGTCGAACCGCCCGGCCAGGGCGCCCGGCTCGACTTCGACCGCCGGCGCCAGCCGCACGGTGACCGCTGCGCGCTGCCGCGGGTCCAGCCGGCGATAGAGGAAATCCCGCGCATTGCCGGGTTCGTCCGCGACGAACATCTGGGTCACCAGTTCGCCGGCGGCAGAGCGGACGCCGACATGGATATGCGGGGTGCGGCCGGTATAGGGCGCCGGGCGGATGGTCCGGAAACGGTAATGGCCGTCGGCATCGGCGATCGCGCGGCCATAGCCCTGGAAGCCGGGGTCGCGGCTGGCCTGCCGGCGGCTGCCCGGGTGCAGGTAGATGCCCTGCGCATCGCACTGCCAGATCTCCACCATCGCGCCCGGCAGCGGCTCTCCCGCGACGGTCATCACCCGCCCCAGGATGTGGGTCACCTGGCCTTCCGCCGGCGCCGCGGCGCCGCGAACATCGACCAGGTTGTTGTCCGCGTCGGCGGGGATCTCCACCGGGTAGAACGGCCCGGCCGTCTGCATCGGCGTCGGGATCAGCGCCTGCGCCAGCGCCCTTCTGCCAGCGATGCGGGGAACGAAGATGTAGGCCGCCAGGCCGGCGCCGCCCAGCAGGGCGGTCCGCCGCCCGATCCGGCCGGCACTGAAGGAAGAACGCATCGCATGCCTCATACCGGCCGCCGCTCCGTCGGCAGGCGGCCGTCAGATCACGAAACTGGCGCCGCGTCGCAGGATGGCGTCCAGCAGGCTCCAGGCGGTGGAGGCGGAGGTCTTCGGATTGGCACTCGCCGCGCCGCCCATGGTCACGGACAGGCGGCCGGCCGCGCCCTCCGCCTCGATGCGGCCGGTATTGCCCTGCGCCGCCGGGTCGGCCACCAGGCGCACCCGCGTGTCGTCCAGGCCGAGGCCCGCCAGGGCCACCGTGGCAGCCAGGTTGGCGTTCTTCGGATAGGCGAGCGCCGCGTCGCGGGCCGAACCTTCGAAGAAGGTAGTGGCTTGCGCCAGGGATTCCAGGTCCAGCCGCTGCTCCGCGGCGGTGCCGCGCCACGCCAGGGGCGGTTTCGTCGAGGTATAGGTGACCGCGGTCAGGCCGGATCGCCGCAGCGCGCCGAGACCGTCCAGGCCGGCGATCGCCCCGGCCGGGGCGATCAGCTGCGCACCGCTGGCTTCAGCAAGACCGGTCAGCTGTTCAAGGCGCCCGGGCGCCGCCAGGGCGCCGGTGGAGATCACCATCAGGTCGATCCCAGCCGCCAGGACGGCCGCGGCATGCTCCGCGACCGCCGCCTGCCCGGCGCATTCGACGACCAGGCCGGGTGCTGCGGCCCGCAGGCCGTCGACATCCTCCACCACCGCCGTCCCGGCCGGCAGCGCGCTCTGGACCGTGCCCGCGCGGCCGGGGCGAACCAGCACCGCCGCCAGGACCGGCGCATCGTCCCCCGCAGCCGCCAGCAAGCCGTCCGCCACCGCACGGCCGATCGCGCCAAAACCGATCAGCGCCACCCGCTCCCGCTTCGTCATCCGCCGCTCCCTCTCCTGCACAGCATGGATGTCCCAGTGCGGCACGGCGGCGGCGGCGCCGCAAGGCCGGCGCTCATGCCGGGCCGACGGAAAAGCTGCGCTTCAGGCAGCGCAGGCTGAAGCTGGAGCGACTGTGCCGGATGCCGGGAATGCGGTAGAGGCGCTCCCGCAGGAACCGTTCATAGCCTTCGGTACCGGCCACCGCGGCGATCACCAGATAGTCGTAGTCGCCGGTGACCAGATGCGCCTCGATCACCTCCGGCAGGTCGGCCAGGGCGGCACCGAACCGGTCCAGCATGTCATCGTCATGGCGGTCCAGGGTGACCTCGACCACGACCGTGTCGGGCCGCCCCAGTGCCGCCTGGTCGAAAACGGTGACATAGCCGGCGATCACCCCTTCCCGCTCCAGCCGGCGCACCCGGCTCCAGCAGGGGCTGGGCGACAGGCCGACCCGGTCGGCCAGCTCGCGGTTGCTGATCCGGGCCGCGCCCTGCAGCTCCCGCAGGATCTTCAGGTCAATGGCATCCAGCTCGATCATCGTCATGCCGTTCAGCAGATGGAACGGAACAATCATCCACTGATTTGCGATATGGCGGAACAGTCATCTGGAACCCGGCATCGCACCGGCTGCATTCGGCAGCACATTCCGCGACCGGCGCGGCAGGATGCGTTCATGACGACGAGGGAACCGGAAATGGCGGCCATCGTGCCGCTGCTGTGCGAAATGACGGACCCGGTGGACGGGCTGTGCCGGGTGGCAGGCCTGCTGCGCCGCTGCGGCATCGACCTGCTGGGGCTCGACCTGCGGCCGGCCGATCGGGGGGCAGGACGCTTCCTGGCCACCTTCCGGCTGGCGGGGCCGCTGCCGTTCCCGGCTGCGCAGCTGGAAGCGCGGCTGGCGGCCATGCCGGCGATCGCCCGTGCCGTCGTCGCAGAAGCCCCAACCGGCACGGATCCGGCGGCGGATCAGACCCCCATGTCGGGCAGCCGTTCCAGGGTGCAGCCGGCGATCCGCCACGACCCGTCGTCGAGCTGCCGCATGGTATAGAGCGCGCGCACCAGATGCCCGTCCGGTGCGCCGACGATCACCGGCACGACCGGCCGGCCGGCGCGGTGCTCGGGCGCCTGGAACTCCACGCTCTGCGGCCGGTAGACCGGGGCATAGCCGCGGCGCACCATGGTCATGAAGGCTTCCGGCGTGCCGAACTGCATCTGGATCTCCGGCGCGGCGAAGGCGAAGGCGGCATCGCCGTCGTCGCGCTGGAACGCCGCCATCTGGTCGGAAATCACCGCCGTCATCGCCGCCCGGTCCTCGGCCGCGATTGCGGGCTCCGCACGGGTCGGACCCGGCAGCATCGCGCCGGCCTGCACCAGCCCGACAAGAAGCATGAGGGCGAAAAGCATCCGCATTCCGTCTCTCTCCCGGCCTGCGCCGCGCAGGAACGGGGCCGCCCGTCCCGCCGGCTGCCACGCATCCAGCCGCGCGGCTTCACCCGGATAATCTGGGTCGATCCGGCGCGCCGGCCAGCATTGCCCGGTCCGCAGGCGCCACGATCCGGCTGTCGCCCTGCAGGAACAGGGCGGCGGCATGGATCAGGCCGGCGGCCCGCATGCGCTCGGCCGCCTGCAGGCCGCGGTCCAGCGCGGCCGCCACCTCGGCCGCCGACAGCCGGCCGCAGCCGGTGACCACCGGCCGGTCGCCCAGGTCGCTGTCCGGGTCCAGTTCCCGTGCCGGCCTACGCAGGATCGCGGGATGGCCCGGCAGGTCCACCGCATTGCCCAGCAGGGTCGCCGCGACGTCGGCGGCGCCGGCACGCTCCGCCAGAACGGTCACCGCCTCCGCGATGCCCAGCGAGAAGCTGCGGCCGCCGCGCCCGCTGGTCGCGACGCCGCGCACAGGGTCCGCCGCGTCGATGCGCACCCGGCCATGGCCGCCGCCATCCTCCACCCGCGCCACGGCCAGGTCGAAGCGCTGCCCTTCCGCCAGGTGCAGGGCGATGTCGCCGCCATTGTTGACATAGGCCCGCGCCGGCGGCCGCCCGGCGGCATCGAGTGCGGCGAGAATCGCGGCCAGCACCTCCTCCGCCACCGATCCGGCGACTGCCGCCATCGGCGTGACGAACAGGCCGGCGGCGGCATGCGGGCGCACCGCTTCCTCCATCCGGCGCGCGATGGCACCGGCGAAGCTGCGACCCTCCGGCGGGCAGGGCGCCCGCAGGTCGGGCAGTTCGCCCACCAGCTCCGTCAGCACGGTGGCGAACCGGGCCTGCGCGGCGGCATAGGCGGCCTGCCGGTCGCCGTCGACATCGATGATCAGGTCGATCGGCCCGTGCTGCAGGTGCAGCCGCCGCCCATCGGGCAGCAGCGCCGCGGCGGGGCCGGTCATGCCGGCACTGTCGGGAGATGGTCCTGCATGCGCCGATCCTAGGCGGTCCGGCGGCCGCGGGCGACAGGCGCAGGGCCGCCATGCGCGCCGCGTCCGCTTGCCGGGGTGGCACATGCCGGCGAGGACGGCAAGAATGCCGGGAACGAAGCCTTCCTGCCGACCGGAGCCAGCATGAACGAACAGACGACCCGTTCCGCTGAGAGCAGCCACCAGATCGCCCCCCAGATCGCCCCGCTGAAGTTCGGCGTCGGGCAGCCCGTGTCCCGGAAAGAGGATCCGATCCTCCTCACCGGCCAGGGACGCTATACCGACGACCTGTCGATGCCGGGCCAGGCCTGGGCGGCGGTCCTGCGCGCGCCGGTCGCGCATGGCCGGATCGTGCGGCTGGATACGGAGGCGGCGCGGGCCCTTCCCGGCGTGCTGGCGGTCTATACCGCGGCCGACATGGACGCGGCCGGCTACAAGGGATTCCGCTGCGGCCTGCCGCTGAAGAGCGGCGACGGCACGCCGCTCTTCGCGCCCTCGCGCCCGCTGATGGCGACCGACCGGGTGCGCTTCGTGGGCGAGGCGGTGGCGATGGCCGTGGCGGAGAGCGAGGCCGCCGCCCTGGACGCGCTGGAGGCGATCGAGCTGGAGATCGAGCCGCTGCCGGCCGCCACCGACCCGGCGGCGGCGATGGCGGAAGGTGCAGCGGCCCTGCACGACGATTGCCCAAGCAATGTCTGCCTGGACTGGCGCTATGGCGATGGCGCGGCGGCGGAGAAGGCCTTTGCCGGGGCCGCCCATATCGCCCGGGTGCGGCTGGAGAACGGCCGCCTGGCGGTGGCGCCGATGGAGCCGCGCGCCGCGCTCGGCCTGTGGGACGCGGCGGCGGGCCGCTACGTGCTGCATGCCGGCTGCCAGGGCGCCTTCGGCCTGCGCGCCGGCCTGGCCGCACAGCTGGACGTGAAGCCGGAGCAGGTCCGCGTCCTGGTCGGCCATGTCGGCGGCTCCTTCGGCATGAAGGCGGCCGCCTATCCGGAATACATCATGGTGCTGCATGCGGCGAAGGCGCTGGGCCGGCCGGTGAAGTGGCGGGATACGCGCAGCGACAGCTTCCTGTCCGACCTGGGCGGCCGCGCCACCGTGATCGAGGGCGCGCTGGCGCTGGATTCCGAGGGCCGCTTCCTGGCGGTGCGGGTGCACCACCTGGCGGCAATGGGCGCCTGGCTCTCCGCCATGGGCCCGGCGATGCCCAGCGTGAACATGCAGAAGAACCTGCCGGGGCCCTATGCCACCCCGGTGATGGAGATCCGCACCACCTGCGTCTTCACCAATACCGGGCCGATCGGCCCCTATCGCGGCGCCGGCCGTCCGGAAGCCAACTACGTCATGGAGCGGCTGATCGACCAGGCGGTGCGGGAGACCGGGCACGACCCGGTGGCGATCCGCCGCCGCAACCTGGTCGCGCCGGAGGCGATCCCCTATGCCGCGCCGTCGGGCCTGACCTACGATTCCGGCGATTTCGGCCATCTGCTGGAGGCCGGGCTGGCACGCGCCGATTGGGACGGCTTCGCCGCCCGGCGCAGCGAAAGCGCCGCGCGCGGCATGCTGCGCGGCCGCGGGCTGGCCTGCTACCTGGAGGTCACCGCCCCGCCGGGCAAGGAGATGGGCGGCATCCGCTTCGAGGCGGACGGAAGGGTCAGCCTGGTGACCGGCACCCTGGACTATGGCCAGGGCCATGCCTCCGCCTTCGCCCAGGTGGTCGGCGACCGGCTGGGCATCCCGTTCGAGCTGATGGACCTGGTGCAGGGCGACAGCGACCAGCTGATCGTCGGCGGCGGCACCGGCGGCTCGCGCTCCATCATGGCGAGCGGCAAGGCGCTGCTCGCCGCCGCCGACCGGGTAGAGGAAAATGGCCGGGCACTTGCGGCCCATGTCCTGGAGGCGGCAATCGCCGACATCGTGTTCGAGGCGGACGGCCTTGGCGGGGCGGCGGGCCATGCCGGGACCGGCGGCTTCCGCATCGCGGGCACCGACCGTTTCGTCGGGATCATGGACCTGGCCGCCTGGCTGCGGGAGGCGCAGGCCGGCGGCGCGCTGCCGGCAGGGGTGCCGGACAGCCTGGACGCATCGCTGGCCGACGACAGCCCGCCGATGGCCTTTCCAAACGGCTGCCATGTCTGCGAGCTGGAGATCGACCCGGAGACCGGGACGGTGCGGATCGACCGCTATACCGCGGTGGACGATTTCGGCACCGTGATCAATCCGATGCTGGCGGAGGGACAGGTCCATGGCGGCATCGTGCAGGGCATCGGCCAGTGCCTGACGGAACGCATGGTCTATGACGGCGAGGGCCAGCTGCTGTCCGGCTCCTTCATGGACTATGCCCTGCCGCGCGCCGACCTGGTGCCGCGCTTCGACATCGCCTTCCACCCGGTGCCCGCGACCAGCAACCCGCTGGGCGCCAAGGGCTGCGGCGAGGCCGGGGTCAGCGGCTCGCTGCCCGCGGTGATGAATGCCGTGAACGACGCCCTGTCCAGCCGCGGCGCCGGCCCGGTGGACATGCCGGCCACCCCCGAACGCATCTGGGCGGCGCTGGCCGGTCCGCGCGGGTGACAGCCGCGGCGCCCTGCCCCGGTCGACAAGACACTCATCGTCCGGCATGGTATTGTTGATAAGTCAACACACTACCGAGCCGCAGGGGAGGATGGGCCGATAACCGAAAGCAGCGCAAAGGCAGGATCCGCGGCCACGACCGTGCCGCCGCCCGACCCGTCGGTCCCGACCTGGGACATCGATCCCTATGACCCGGCCGTGCTGTCAGACCCTGTCCCGTACTATGACGCGCTGCGCCGCAGGGGGCCGCTGGTCTGGCTCGACCGCTACGGCATCTTCGCCGCCGGCCGGCATCCCGAGGTGCAGGAGATCTTTTCCGACTGGCAGCGTTTCGTCTCCTCCCGCGGGGTGGGACTGACCGACTTCAAGACGGAAACGCCGTGGCGGCAGCCGAGCATCGTGCTGGAGGTCGACCCGCCGGACCATACCCGCACCCGTGCCGTCCTCACCCGCGCCCTGTCGCCGCGCGCCGTCGCCCGCCTGAAGGACACTTTCCAGGCGGAGGCGGACGCCCTGGTCGACCGGCTGCTGGCGAAGGGGGAATTCGACGCCGTGCCGGACCTGGCCGAGGCCTTTCCGCTGAAGGTCTTCCCGGATGCGGTGGGGATCGCGGCCGAGGGGCGCGAGATGCTGCTGACCTACGGCGCGATGGTGTTCAACGCGCTGGGGCCGGACAATGCGATCCGCCGCGCCGCACTGGCGGAGGCGCCGCAGCTGACGGCCTGGATCGCGGCGCGCTGCCGGCGCGAAGCGATCACCGGCGACGGCTTCGCCGCCGCCATCTATGCCGCCGCCGATGACGGCGAGCTGAGCGAGGAGGAATGCGGCCTGCTGGTGCGATCCCTGCTGTCCGCCGGCGTCGACACCACGGTGAACGGCCTGGCCAGCGCCGTCTGGTGCCTGGCGAACAACCCCGACCAGTTCGCCGCCCTGCGAGCCGACCCGAAGCTGGCGCGGCCCTGCTTCGAGGAGGTGCTGCGGATGACCTCGCCGGTGCATTCCTTCTGCCGGACCGCGAACCGGGATACGGAGGTTTCCGGCGTGCCGATCCCGGAGGGGACGAAGATCCTCTGCGTCCTTGCAGCGGCGAACCTGGACCCCGACCATTGGCCGGATGCGGCGCGCTTCGACATCGCCCGCCGGCCGGTCGGGCATGTCGCCTTCGGCACCGGCGTGCATGGCTGCGTCGGCCAGTCGGTCGCGCGACAGGAGGCGGAGGCGGTAATCTCCGCCCTCGCCCGCAAGGTCGGCCGGATCGAACCGGCCGGCCCGGCGGTCTGGCGGCCCAACAATTCGGTGCGCGGCCTGGGCAGCCTGCCGGTCCGCTTCGCCAGAGTGAACTGACGGTACAGCACGACCGAAGGGCCGGATCCAAAAGGCCCGGATCCAAAAGGCCCGGATCCAAAAAGGTTTGGGATCGCAGGAAATGGGGAGCAGCGGAAACCATGGTGAAGGTGGTCTATGTCGCCGATGACGGCACCCGGACGGAGGTCGATGCGCAGCCCGGCATCAGCCTCATGCAGACGGCAATCACGCAGGGCATCGACGGTATCGTCGGCGAATGCGGCGGCTCCGCCATGTGCGCGACCTGCCATGTCTATGTGGATCCGGACTGGATCGACCGGCTGCCGCCGCGCAGCGACGTTGAGGAGGAGATGCTGGAATGCACGGTGAGCGCGCGGAAGGACAACAGCCGCCTGTCCTGCCAGATCACGGCCGGCCCGGAGATCGACGGGATCGTGGTGCATATGCCGCCGGAGCAGATCTGATCGCGGGGGGAGCCGGACGGTGGCGCTGAGCGAGATCGTCATCGTCGGCGCCGGCCAAGCCGGCCTGCAGACCGCCGCCAGCCTGCGGCAGTTCGGCTATGAGGGGCGCATCCGCCTGGTGGGCGAGGAGAAGGGGCTGCCCTACCAGCGGCCGCCGCTGTCCAAGGCCTTCCTGAAGGCGGACAGCGATCCGGAGAGCCTGGCGCTGCGCAACCGGGACTTCTTCGAGAAGCAGAAGATCGAGCTGTTGGACGCCGAGCGGGTGACAGCGATCGACCGCCAGGCCGGTGCCGTGGCGCTCGCGTCCGGCGGGCGCCTCGACTACGACCGCCTCGTCCTGGCGACCGGCGCGCGCAACCGCGCCCTGCCGGTGCCGGGCGGCGACCATCCCGACCTGCTGGAGCTGCGCAGCCTGGACCATGCCCTGGCGGTGCGCGACCGGCTGGGCAGCGCCGGCAGCATCGCCATCGTCGGCGGCGGCTATATCGGCCTGGAGATCGCGGCGACGGCCCGCGGCCGCGGGCTGGAGGTCACCGTCGTCGAGGCGATGGACCGGCTGATGCCGCGCACCGCCTCCCCCGCCTTGTCGGCGCATGTCGAAAAGGTCCATCGCGGCCATGGCGTCGGCCTGCGGCTGGGCGAAGGGGTGGCGCGGATCGCCACCGACGGCGATGGCCGGATCGCCGGGGTGGAAACGACGGCCGGCGACCTGATCGCGGCGGAGCTGGTGCTGGTCGGCATCGGCATCCTGCCGAACGACGAACTCGCCGCCGCCGCCGGCCTGGAAACGGACAATGGCATCGTCGTCGATTCCTGCCTCCGCACGGCCGATCCGTCGATCTTCGCCCTCGGCGATTGCGCCGCCTTTCCCGCGCCCGACTTCGGCGGTGGCGCCCTGCCCGGCCGGATCCGGCTGGAATCGGTGCAGAACGCGGTCGACCAGGCGAAATGCGTGGCACGCAACATCCTGGCGGAGCCGGCGCCCTATCACGAGGTGCCCTGGTTCTGGAGCGACCAGTTCGACATGAAGATCCAGATTGCCGGCCTGACCGCCGGCAGCGACCGGCAGATCGCCCGCCTGGACGAGGAGAAGGGCCGGCTGACCGTCTACTGCTTCCGCGACGGCCGGCTGGCCGGGGTGGAGACGGTCAGCAATCCGGGCGACCACATGGCCTGCCGCCGACTGATGGCGGAACGGCTGTCGCCGGAGCCGGCGGAGGTCGAGGCGGCGGGGTTTTCCCTGAAGACCTGGCTGCAGGCGATGCGCGGACGTGCCGGCGGTGGCTGACCGCCGGCCCCTGCAGCGCGCCACCGGCGGCGAGGAACCCACGGCGCTGCTCGCCGGGCGGCGGATCCTGGACATGGACCGCTATGTCCCGGCCTATTTCGCGATCATCAACAACCGCCTGTCGCGCGGCGCCTCGCGGCTCTACCTGCGCCGCTTCGGCATCGGCGTCACCGAATGGCGGCTGGTCGCGATGCTGGCGCTGGAGCCCGACATCCCCGCCGCCCGCGCCTGCGAATATCTGGGCATGGACAAGGCGCTGGTCAGCCGCGCCCTGCGCCGCCTCGACGGGCTGGGTCACTTGAAGGCGGGCAGCAACGGCCGCCGCCGGACCTGGCGCCTCAGCGAACGCGGCGAGGCGCTGTACGACGAGATCCTGGACGTCGCCCTGCAGCGCGAGGCGCGCCTCCTTGCCGGCGTCAGCCCGGCGCAGAAGGAGGCCTTCCTGGCCGTCGCCCGCCAGATGATGGCCAACCTGCCGCTGGTGGAGGATGGCGACGCGGCGGGGTGAGAGGCGTTGGCCGACCTTGCCGGGCCCGGGCCGCTCTGCCTGACCGGTGCATGAAGGAAGTCCAGAATGCCGCCGAACCGGGTGCCGGAACTCCAGAACCTCCTGCCAGACCTTGTCGACGAAATCGGCGAGGAGGCGGCCTTCGGCATCGCCAAGGCAATTCTGGACCACGGCCGCTTCCCTGCCTGGCCGAATCCTGTCCTGCACGCCTATCTGCAGGCCAACCGGCGCTATGGCACCACGCAACAGATCTTCGAGGCGGCGGTCGCGCAGGGTGTCTATCCGGGCGCCCGCTATCTGGCTTCCCGCCCGCCCGGTCCGCCGGTCCTTGTCTCCACCCTGCCGAAGTCCGGCACGCTCTTCCTGGGGAACCGGCTGGTGACGATGACCGGCTTCCTCAACCTTCAGGGCGGGATGGGGCGCTGGCCATCGAATTTCGTTTTCCCGGCCGTCCTGCAACTGATCGCCAAGGGCGGCGCCCTCACGATCGATCACATCGATGCCAGCCCAAGGAACCTCGATGCCATAGCGGCGGCGGGGCTCCGTCGGATCCTGGTCCATCTCCGCGACCCCCGGCAGGCAACCCTCTCCTGGGCCCGCTACATCGACGAAGGCCGGACATCCGGTCGCCATATCGACCGGCATTTCAATGATCCGCCGCTGCCGGACGATTTCGGTCGCTGGCCCGACGCGCGTCGTCTGGACTGGCAGTGCGAGACCTATTTCCCGGCGGCCATCCGTTGGATCGCTCAATGGGTGGCCGTCGCCGACAGCGACCGGCGGTTCGACATCGCGTTTACCGAATACCGCCAGCTGCGGGACCGGCCGGCAGAACTCTTCGACACCATCGACAGGCATTTCGGCCTGGGCCTCGGCCTTGGCAACAGGGAGGTGCCGCCGCCGGCCGGCGAAGCCGACAACTACCGGGCCGGCAAGGCCGACGAATGGCGCGTGGCGCTGCCGCCGGAAACGGTCGCCTGGATGAACATGATGATGCCGCCTGCCCTGCTCGAGCGCTTCGGGTGGTCGCTGTAGAATGGCTTCGCCGCCCGCGCCTGCCGGATATGGCAGGCGGCGGCGCCTCAGTAGACGGGATCCGCCCCATAGGTTTCGGCATGTGCCTCCATGGCGTCGAGCCGCCGGGCCAGGTCGGCCGGGATGGCGACACCGCCCTGCGAGGCCATTTGCCGGAACTGCCTGGCCAGGAAG
>MDTD01030574.1_pt1 | contig 67683 bp, 62 predicted proteins | sample 811221 | NCBI WGS metagenome assembly MDTD01 (sample SAMN05326646, study PRJNA326480) | marine metagenome | isolation source: seawater | place: Pacific Ocean: South West | collected 2011
AATATAGCTGAGATAGAAAAAAAAAGATTTTGCAAAAAAGAATATTCTCGCACCTGCCCCCAAATTAAATCATTGTTACTGCATGTGAAAATATCTTTAATTATTAATTGGTTTTTTTTAAACAACTCTTTAATTGTATGCCTAGAATAAGCTCTCATATGCATTGGTGGCTGAATAAATCCATAATCATAAGACAGAATTGGTGATATTTTTCTAATAGACGATGATAAACTTAAGTGATTCGGAATTTCAAGATGTAAAATTCCGCCAGGTTTTAATATTTTTAATATTTGATTCATAAATTTCATTGGATTTTCTACATGCTCAAGTACTTGATGAGCTGTTATTATATCAAACTTTTCTTCAATTTCTTTTAACCTTTTTTCTAAAATTGGAATTTTATTTTTTTTACCAAATTCAATCCAAAAAGGGCTGACCTCAACACCCATCCAGTCAATTGATAAGTCTTTATAAGGCTTATGAAAAACACCTGGCCCACAACCTATATCCAAAATATTTTGACATTTTCTTTCAAGTATTTTTTCATATTGTACTATCCTTTTTTTTGCATAATAAAAAGCAATTTTTTCAGTTTTATAAAATGAGTTTTCCATCATTTTCATTCCTTTATAATGCACGGGAGAAGAATTTCCTTCTGTCTGAACAAGTTCTGGGCAAAAATATAATTCACAATACCGACAATTGTAAATTTCATAATTATTCCACTTAAATTTTTTTAAGTTATTTGAATTATCGCAGATTAAACATTTTATTTTCATAAAAGTGATACAATTAGCCTTTCAATGAATTTAGAGTATTTTTAAGAGTAGAAAAATTTTTCTCAATGGAAAATGAATGGGAAAGTTTTTTTGAACGTATTCCCATTTCAATTATCTTTTCTGTGTTAAAAATATTTTTATTAATAATCTCTAAAGCTTTCTTTGGATTATCATTTGGAATAATAAAACCAGCATTATTTTTTCTTAATAGTCTTGATTGCCATCCGCCATAATTAAGCATTAAAGGCTTGCCTGAAGCCAAACCATCAAAAAATTTATTTGCAGAATTGTTTTCCATTTCAGGCAAGTCTATAAATAATGATGCGATTATTGTAGCAGATGATAGTAATAGTGGTAAATCTTTTTTAGGCATAGGTTCTAATAAAAATAAATTATTATTTAACAAATTTAATTTTTTTGATTTATCCAATATAAAGTTTTTTTGATAACCGTGCCCAGCCATCAAAAACTTAATATCTTTGTTAAACTTCTTTGATTCAGCTGCAATTTCAACTAGGTAGGCAGCATTATTTATCTTTCCAAAAGAGCCTGCATAAACAATTAAAGGCTCATCTTTAATTCCAAGAAATTCTGTCCTAAATTTTTTACTTGTTTTTTTGGTAATATTGAAATTTGTTGTATCACAAAGATTAGTAATAACCACAATTTTACTTTTTTTATTTTCAGTTTTTTTAATTTCATTTTTCATCCCATCAGATAAAGCAATGATTTTTTCAGAGTCCATATAAATTTTTGACTCAATTTTTTTAAGTATTTTTATCAAAAGTTTGGATTTTATAGCTCCTATTGCAATTGGTAATTGAGGCCATACGTCTCTTACCTCAAAAACTAATTTGGTTTTTTTGATTTTTTTTAAAAACAATGCAGGTATACCAACTGTAAGCGGTGTGCTTGATGCAATAATAACATCTATATCAAGCTTATAACCAACTTTAAAAACGTAAAAAATGAATGCTAAAAAAGACATTATTCTTTTAAAGAAATTCATATTATTTGAATATTTCATGGAGCCCCAGTGTACATTAATACCATCAATTATCGAAAATTTGTCTTTTGATTTATTTTGCCAATTTGATGTTACCATGTGAACTGAATTACCATTCAAAACCAGCCTTTTTGCAAATTCATAGGATCTTGTTGAGCCAGGCATTTCTGGCGTGTTAAAATATTGATGTATATATAGTATTTTCAATTATTCAAATATTTTTGAATGAAATATTTATGAGATTCTTTAGCTAATTCAAATATAGTTTTTCTTTTTATTTTCTGAACACTGCTATGTTCGTTGTGGATAGCCTCAAGCTGGGGAATATATATTATTTTACCGCCTATCTTTTTTACTATTTCAGCTGTAGACATTTCCTCGCAATACATTTTGAATTTTGTATCAAGATAGCCTCCATTTAAGAAGAATAATTTTGAAAAAATCATCATCGATCCGTGGACAGCATAAACTTCTTTTTTTAAGTCCGGGTAAAATCCTGGTTTTTGAAAAAGCTTAATATTTCTTAGAAAATTTAATATTTCAGAAGTATAAAAAGAACTGAAGTATAGATTCCAATAAATTCTCTGGAGCTTGCTCATCGGGTCAATCATAAAAGGGTTTAAATTTTTTTTCTTTTGATTAATAATTTTTGGTCCAATTACGTAAAATTCATTATTATTTATATTTAATAATTCTTTGAAGAAGTTTTTATTTTTTATTTTTGTATCATTATTACATACAATTATCCATTCAGGCAATTTTGACTTTTCTTTAATTTTTTCTAAGATAATCTTATTTGCTGCAGGCCAATAGTATTTATTTTCAATATTAAAAAATAATTGGATTTGCAATTTTGACTTTTCTTTTAATCTCAGCAAATTTTTCTTTGAACGACCAGTAGAACCATTATCGACAATTATAATATTTAAATTAAAGGGCATCAAAGAATCTTCTATTGATTCTAATAAATGCTCAGTGGGTCTCGTATCGCCAAAATTAATTGTTATTATTGTTAGGTTTTTCATCTAAAATTTATTTTTTTTACTATAAAAACAACTATCCAGGAGAAAAATATACTATTGTAATGAAAAATACTTATTAGCGGAGAATACAATGTAAATGAATAAAAAATCGAAAGCGGCAATACACCATCATAAAGAAATTTTCTTTCTTTTTGAAACTGAAGTTGGAAAAAAATCCCAATACAAAAGTTAAATAAAAAGGAACCAACAATTGAAAAATCGGTAATTAACCCTCTGAATGCTGTATATATATTAGTTGAAGTGTAATTGTTTATTGAAATTGTTTCATAAAAACCAAGATCTCTTTCAATTATCCCAATTAGGTTCATTGGTCCTGCAAATGTGGATAAATAGCTTGTTATTGAAATAAGACTTCCTGAATCTGAAAACCATAAAGTAAATGCAGATAAATAACCAAAAAAATATGCCTTAACTCTAATCAAAATTAAATCGATTATTATAGGATTTAAATCTTGTCTTAACCACTGAACAAAAATAAATAGAATAATAAATATTAATATTGAAAATAATATACAAATAAAAATTTTAATCGGAGAGAGGCTCAACTTGCCATCATTCTTTAGTATTCTAGTGCTTATTAAAGAAGAAATAAAAAGTATAGAACCCAATAAAATACTCGTTCTTGATCCTTCTATTACTCCAAGTAATATCGAAAGTAATAATGGTAGAAAAATATTAATTAAAGATTTTTTTGTTTTACTATTAATAAACAATATGCCAGCAATAATATTAGATGGATAAATAAAATACAGAGAATATTTTATAAATGCTGGATAAAACAAATTCTCACTATACCTATCCACAGAAACAAGATTTGGCAAAGAAAAAATGCTTATTGATGATTCAAAACTCAAATAGTTTGATCTTAAATAAAATAATAAAGATATCAACCCAAAGACACTGATAGCATTAAAGAAAAATAAAGAGTATGCTAAATTTGAATACTGATTATTATCATGCTTAGCTATTGAAATAGAGTAACTTGGAGCTATTATAACTGCTACTACACTTCCGCTTGAGCAAGCCATAGTGAAAATTGCAATATACCAAAGCCCAGAATTATTAATTTCATAACCTGGAGCAAAAACTACAGGTATTAGGGTAAAGAAAAACCACATTAGTGAAAAAAATGATCCAGGTGAAAACCAACTTTTGGTTACTATTTTTGAAAAACAGGCAACAATAAGTATTGTAAATACAGGAATAAAGTTCATAACATTTTTTATTTATAAAAATTTTTTTGAATAAAAAAAATAAATAATAGTTAATAAGCAATATGACAGTGCAGACAATAATGATAAGTATGATGTAGCTACAATTCCGTACTTTAAAATATAAATGTTGTTACCAACAATATTTATCAAAATTGATATCGTAATAAAAAAAATCATTAAGTATGTTTTTTCATTTAATTCAATCATTTTATGCGTAAAGAATGAAAGTTGCCAAATAATTCCCGCAGATATTAGTGGTGTTATTATTTTTTTTGCCTCTTCAGGGAGAGATGGAATAATATATTTTATTACAATAAAAATTTCATTATCAAAAAAAAATAAAATGACTAAACATATTAGCAAAAAAGCGATGACTGCTTTAACGGATTTTACAACGACTAAAAATGATTCAATCTTTTTATTAATATTCCAGAGCTTGACTATCCTAGGATGTAGAGCCATGGTGAATGGAAAAATTATAAATGAGAAAGTTCTTAAAGTTAATTCATTAATACTTGAATAAGCACCAAGCAATTCAGGATTAAGAAATTTATTTATATAAAAACGATCTAAATAGGGCAACAAGAGCCCCATGCAGCTCCATATTGAAACTGGTACTCCAAATTTTAACCATTTTTTAATCTGATTTTTTTTTATTTTATAATTAAAAGAATTAAATAACGATAATTCTTTTTTTAATAATAGTACAATATATATTGATATTAAAGATGACAATCCTACACAAAATAGAAGTATTTTAGATGAAAGAATTCCATTTGCAAAAAAAAATAATGGCAACAATAATGAAAAAAAAGATTGAATGTTTACTAATAAAAAAACACTTCTAGGCAATAATTTTGACTGATAAAACGTTTTAAAAAAGCTTAAACAACCCATTGATGCAATACAGAATAAAATTAATAAAAAATCATTGTACGTAAAACCCTCTATGATTTTCAATACTATTGTTACCAAGCTAATTATAAGAATACAAATTGTAAGAAAAGTAATATGATTATTTTTTTCTTTAAGGATATTTCCGTATCTTAAAGTTGATTGATTAAGCCATCCAAACCCAAAAGAGATAATTAAATTTATCTTGGAATGTAATAAGCTATATTGACCATATTCGACAATACCAATTAGTCTTGTAAATATAAAAATAAATAAAAGACCAAAAATCCCTGGGAATAGTTTTGAGAAAAAATAATATAAAGCATCGTTAAGAATTTGCTTGTTATATCTCATTAAATTTTTTCAATCAAATAATTATATCTTAATTATGATTTTGTTTAATTATAAAATTTTCTTTTAAGTATATAATGAAAACCATAACAAAAAGACCAAAAAATAATGATAGTGAAATACTTAATAATCTCTTTGGCTTTGTAAGCTTAGTTGGTATGCTTGGACCATCTATTTGTTGAACCATATCATCTCGTCCAACTTCATCTATTTTTGCTTTTTCATATTGCGTTTTTAAGGTAACGTATAGACTATTTTGTAAATCAACTTCTCTCCCCATTTCTTGAACCATCATTTGCAATGATGGCGATGAAGATAAATTTCTATTATTTTCTCTAAACTGTCTTAATTCACGCTCCATCAATTTCATCTCTTTTGAAACCTGCATCAGCCTTTCTTCAATAAATAATCTTTTTTGCTTAATTCTTTTAGTTTTTAACTCTCTTTGGACCAGGCTGGATTTTAAAATCAAATCGGTGGAGAGCTCTGATGCAAAAATTGGCTCAAAAGCCAAGACATCAATATTTACAATTGGCGAATTTCTATTCTTTGAAATTTTTATCATTTCTCTTAATTTGCCTAATACTCTATTTTTCTGATCTTGTTTACTAAACTTTTCTAAACTATTTTCACTAATTAAAATATTTTTTAAAGTATTCAAACCATATTTTTTAGTATTGTATTTCTTGTTTAACATTGATTCTAATAAGTCGCCACTTTTAAGAATTTCAGGATAAATTTCATCCCATGGAACCTTCCCACCTATGTTTAATGGGATATTTATCCCAAGCTGTGAAGCAAATCCTGAAAAGCTGCTTGATGCGCTATTGTCATCAGAAATTGGTAATACTTTAGATTTTGAAGTAAACACTGGATCTGCAACGAAGAATACATATAAGCTCATTATTGTAACACTTATTAATGGTACAAAAAAAATAACTTTAAAATTATTATATATAATTCTTTTAATTCTGTCAATTGATAAGTCATCTTTATTATACTTCATTTGAATTAAATCTGAGCTATAAATTGTTTTTTCTTTGGATATTTTATTTTCTTTATAGCTTTCGTCATTTATGACTAACGAGTTATACTTTATTAAATGCTTAGGAGGTATTTCCCCTGATTTTATCCAACCAGATAATGTTTGTGGTGTAACATTGAAAAATTTAGCAACTTGATAATTATGACGGTAACCAAAATATCGCATTACCTCTAAAATAATTTCTTCAACTGTTGGCTTAACTATATCTCTATTTCTATTCATTATTGCCATCTTGGTTAATACCTAAAAGAAATATGTCAAATAAGCTTGATCCATATGATTTAGTTGAACCAACGACTACTAAATGACCATTTGGTCGCTCATGTATTGACCAACCCCAATCATCATTATCTAGAGTTCCATAGGGCTCACTCCATATAATATTTCCATTTGAATCTATTCTTGTAACAAACGCGTCAGCATTGGGATTGCCAGTGATATTATTTAATGAAGATCCAACTATAATTATATCGCTATTTTTTGAAGTTATAGCTTTAAAATGATGATAATCTAAACTGTAAGAATCATATGATCTTTTCCAATCAATATTCCCAAAACTATCGATCTTCATTATTAGTGGTTTATAATAATTATTTATAGAATCAGCATTACTACTTGCACAGATGTAAAATCCACCATCATGTGCATTTGTTATGCTAAATGCAATTTCTTCAGATACTTGGTTGTCTATGATTTCTTTTTCCCAAATCTTATTGCCTTGTTCATCCGTTCTTATTATTAATATATTTTTACCACCACTATCATACCTATCCCTTGAACCAACAATTATAAATCCATTGTCATTAATTTGAATAATATCGTAGCCCCATTCATGGTTAGGAAATTCATCATTCCCAAAAGCTTTTAACCATATTTTATTTCCGTTTTCATCAACCTTCACCAACATAATATCTGTGTTGCCTGATGATATTCCTGGGCTATTTGAGAAACCAACAATGCAATAACCTCCCTCTTTTAATTCTATTACAGAATTACCAACGTCCCACATGGTGCCACCATAATTTTTTTGCCAAAGCATGTTTCCATGATAATCGGTTTTAATTAAATAAGCTTGCTGTTCATTGCCAAACGACCAGGAATAGCCTACAAAAAGAAACCCGCCATCACTTGTAGATATTACATCGTAACCCTCTTCATTTTCATTGCCTCCAAATGCTTTATCCCACTCAACTAAACCAATATTATTTGTTTTAATTGCCCATAAGTTTTTTTTACCTCCAATTATTGGTTCTTGCGCACCAGTTATTATTATTCCTTCATCAAAGGAAGAATAAGCACCGCTCCAACCATAATCATATCCCATAGTTCCGAAATTCCGGATAAATCCAACTGACTTTGAGTCATTCCAATTGTAATTTTTTCCTATATCATCACAAGATGCAACTAATAATACACATACTATTTTATTAATTAGTTTTCTACTCATTGTTATGCAGACCTTGCTAAGAGGGCGATTGTTATTAAAGATGTAATAATTGAACTGATTTGCTGAAATCTGTCAGGCCTAACATTTAATTCATTTGATGGTTTTAAATTAATTATTATTTGACTGCCTGGCATTATGTACCTCTTGCTATTTTTTTTTATCTTATAGGCTTCTCCATAAGGGGTTATATAAATTATTTGTTTTTTATCTCCGTAAGAAGTTAGTCCTCCTGCTAAGAGAATATAATCTTTTGCAACCCTGTCCTGCTTCCATTCTATATTACCAGGATTGTTAATTTCGCCTTTAATTGAGATTGAACCGTTAAAATTATTTACTATTATTGTATCGCCTGGAGCTATAATTAATTCCCCATCAACTGAACCAAAACTAACAGTATCTCTTTTTACAATTACATTAGATATATCTGTTGAAGAGTGCAAACCTCCAGATCTATTAATTATTGAATTTAGGGTCTCTTTTGTTCCTATGAGCGGATACGAACCAGGAGAGCCAATAGAGCCTTTCACAAAAACAGTATTTAATTCTTCAAATGAATTTAGTAATTGGATAGTTATAAAATCGTAAGGTAAAAATTCAAAACTACCACCATCATAATTTTGCAGCAAATAGCTCTGATATTTATTCTCATCTATTCTTCTTACAAGTTCAATATTTTTTATGTTGGTTATTTTAACATTGACAGATTGAAAAATGTTTTCATATGTAATATTATTAATCCAGGGAATTTTAATTGCCTCCCTATTGTCAACAGATATAGATATAATCTCAGGCCTGAAGAAGGAACTTGGAAAAACCAGGCTATCTCCCATTGAAATCATTGTATTATCATAATTTTTATATTTAACATACTTGTTTGGTTTATATTTGCTATAAATGTGAACTTCGTTTTTTGAATCCCTGTTCAAGCCTCCACAATATTTAATAAAATTAGAAATATTATCATCTTTAAGTTCGTAATAAGCTGGTATCCTGACAGATCCCGTTATAGGTATGGAGTGACCTCTTGATGGTACGATGACGACATCACCATCTTGAAATTTAATGAAATTAATATTATCAAAGCCGCTTATCATTGGATATAAATCAACAGTATCAATAACTGCGTTTTTTCTACTTAGATAAATATTACGTAAAGAACCAGTTTCAGAAATTCCACCAGAAAGGGTCAATAAGTTTGTTAAAGATATTGCAGGATTGACAATGTAATTTCCAGGATAAATTACATGACCACTAATTCTAACATTAATATTTTTTGTTTTACCTACAGAAAGATTAAAAAAAGATAACGTAGGTTTGGAATTTAAAGTAGAATAAATTTTTGAGAATTTATTTAAAGCATAAGATTTAGCCTCATAAAGACTTTTACCGCCAAGATTGAGCAAACCAACATTATCAATATAGATTGAACCATCCCTTTGAATATATTTTTTTTCATATTGTTCTACTTGTCCCCATACAGATATGATAATTTCATCACCATAACCAAGGACATAATCAGAAGTAATTCTCAAATTATCTAAATAATGAATCGAATCTCTTTTATGAAAAAAATTATATCCAAAATCAGATAGTGGATTTATTGTGTCAGTATAGGCTAATAAATTATTAAGCTCAGATAGCTCTTTTTTTAAATATAAAATTTTTTGATCATAATAATTAGATATATCACTTGGAGCAATGAGTAACTTAACAGGTGAATCATTTAGATTGTTTTCAGATTCAATTCCTTTTTTAACAATGTCATTAGCTTGCTGATCCGTTTTTAACTTATCATATGTATCCATAAATCTTTTTAGCTCGTCAGTAGTTTGAGACCTTACTGTAACGGTCAAAATAACAATAAATATAAAAATTATTCGACTCATAGTTTATTTAATTCCATTTTATTCGAAATAAGTTAATATTATTACTAACAAAAAAAATAATACTTTTATATTTAAAATAGTAGAATCAATACACAATATTTTAAATTATATAATTAAAATTTATTTATATTAATTTTAATAAATTAAAATCGAATTTTATTCGATATAATTTGATAAACTATAAATTTATGCTTTTATTAAATGAAATAATTAACGTATTAATTATTTTTGAATTAGCCAAACGACCATTAGATGAATCTATTTGCTTGCCAAAACGGTCTGTATAAAAAAAGTCTGGAAAACCTAAAAATGCTTCATATTGACGCTCATATATTAATCCAAACCACGTATCTTTATATTTTATTCTAGAATCAAGCTTAAATTCAAATTTTACTTCTGCTGGCCTATGTATAACAATACCGTGTCTTTCATAATTAAAGCTTGGAACAATAGAAAAATTATTTGCTACGTATCCAAAATATAGATACCAATCATCAGAATCAGTCCCTGAGTGAGCACCCCACCTTCTACCATTATAAGAACTATAATTATATTGAGGTTTTGTATACCATGCTCCTGTGCCAGTTGGTCTATGCCTAGAAGAATAAGTGATCATAAGATTTATCCATTCAAATCCCCATAACCAATTACCATTTGGACCAATTTCATAATTTCGAAATCCAAATATTGTTGACATGCTGTGGTCTGGTTGTGATATCAAATCTGCTAAATACATTCTATTGTCATTGAAGCCTAATTCAATATACGCTTTGTAGTGTTTTTTAGGGTGTACTACTGATATGAAGGTTGACAAAGTTTGGTCCCAATAATCGTGACCACCAATAGTGTATTCCTCTCTAATTAAGTTACTTGTTAATAAACCCTCAAAAATTATTTTTCTTGCATCTGATTCTTTCCAAACATAGTTAGATATACTTTTACCGCCTGTTAAATAGTTTCTACTGAATCCTAAAGAAATATTTAATGAGCTATATAGTGATATGCTAGCATTTAAAGATGTTAAATACTTAGCTTGACTATACGATTGTTTGTTTAATTTTGAAAAAGAATACAATGCATATAATCCAATATTTTTAATTCTAAACTCTTTCATTGTGCCAAGTATTTTAGCAGTGATTGGGGATGTATTATTTGACATTTGAAAACTTGAGTGAATTCCAGGGCCCCACCAGCGGTTACCCTTTTGCAAACCAAAACCAAACCCTTTAAAATTTGGAAAAAACAAAAAATTTCTAATATTATTATTTTCTAATTGATTAGCATCCAAATTTTGATCATTTAAAACTGAAAACGATCCATTCCTAATAGTTGTTTCAACGTCATAGTTATTTGATGATAAAATATATGGTTCTAATGAAAATAAAATATATTTATTATTTATTGTAAAATTAAATGAATTGAAAAAATTTAAGCCTTTAGAAAAATATCTTACGTCCATATTTTCTTGATTTGGTGAACCATTGTTGAAATAAGCCTCGCTCTTTAATGAGATAGAATACAAACTTGTATCACTTTTAAAATAATATGGTTTGAAATTATTTGTGTTAAATGGAAGCTTTTTTTGAAACTGCTCTCTTTCAAATGATAACAAATCATACGGATCAGCAGGAAAAGATGTTTGCGCATTAATTAAAGTGATAAAAAATAGATATTGAAAAAAAATTCTAATTAAGAAAAATCTTTTATTTGGTAACAAATTAATCATTTAAAACATTTATAGTTTAAAGTTATAAGTATTTATATATGTCTGTCATTTTTGTGTAATGAAAAATAACCTTCTCATTATAAAGCTTATGCTAAACCATAATGATAAAATTATCAAAGCAATCCAAAAATTAATCTGATAACCGATTTTGTAGAGATATAAGCTACCAATAGAAATAAAAAAAACTAATAAATCCAAGGCTGAATATTCATAAATAATTGTTCCAAATCTTTTTTGAAATGTAAAGACTGCCAAGCTTATTAATAAAAATATGGTTATAATTTTAGTTATCAAATTGAAATCAAAAGACCAAAAGTATTCTATTGTTAAGATTGAAATAAAAAGCTGAATGATTGAGATAATTATTTTATCATTATAATTAAAATAACAAAATAAGGATATAATTAAAATTGAAATAAATAAATCCCAATTAAGGATCTCATGCATATCTATAGTGTAAAAAATAGATAAAAAAAGGATGTTCTGCATAAGAAAAATGAATAAAGTGTGAACGTTCGAAATATCAATTTTAAGATAGGACTTTTGCCAATAATAAACCGGTTTCAAAGCTTTCCAAATTATATTTACATATGTAGGAGCAGGAGGTGTTAAGATAAAAAGAAATAAAAAGCTAAGCTGAATCAACATCCCTACAGCTTTATACTCATAATTAACATTTAAAACTGCAGCAATTCCTGAAATTAAAGTAACTAGAAAAATCATAGAAAGTGTTACTAAATAACTACCACTTCCTTTTAAAACAAGATGATGAAAATGTATTGTGTCAGCAGTCATTGGGCTTTTCCCTGATATAATTCTGGTAAAAAAAACTCTTAGAGTATCAGCAATTATAAAAGAAAACAAGATTACAAATGAAGTTATATCAATATAGCTAAAATTATTATTAGATAATTCATTATATAATAAAGGCGATACTGCAAGGTAATAACCTAAAAACAGACTTCCCGCATCCCCCATAAAAAATTTTGCTGGCCTTTGATTAAAAATCAGAAAAACAACTATAATTATTGATAGAAATAAATTTAGTTTTACAAAAATTTCATTATTAAACATAGCTGAAAAGGACAAACAAATAAGTAAACAATAGCCACCAGCAAGCCCATCAACGCCGTCAATTAAATTTACAGAATTATAGATTCCAAAAAACCAAAAAGTAAATAATATGGATAGAATTATAGGATCAGCTGAAATTGAATAGTTAAAAAAAATTATCTCATTTATTTTATTCCAATTCAATATTATCAGATGCGATAGTAATAATATTTGAGAAATAATTTTGTAATACCATGAAAGTCCAAAATTATCATCAATAATTCCAACAAGTATAGAAAAAAAACACCCTATGAAAAACCAGATTGGAATATTACCTATGATCAAAAGATAAAATAAAAAGATAAGTCCAAAAACAAATCCTCCAATTTGCGGAATCTCTTTTTGATGTATTTTTCTTAAGTTAGGTCTATCTAATGCAAAAATTTTACCTAGAGCTAAATAGGCAATCCAATTAATAAATAATGTGAATGAAAAAATTAAAATAAATTGTTCAATCATTTAAATAATGCTTTAAATGATTCTTTGCTCAGATTTTTTAGTCATTGATTTAAAGATATTTTCCAACTTATTTAACAAATATGTTCGTTCAAATTTTTCTTTGTAACAATTTAGTGAATTTTGTGAAAGTTCGGAAATTTCAGTTTTTTTTAAATTAGATAAATTATCTATATTATTTGCTAATGAATTATAATCACCTGCTTCACATGCGATACCTGCACTATTTTCATTAATTATTTTAGCAGCTTCACCATTTATCATTCCTAAAATAGGTTTCCCGCAGGCTAAATAGGATTGTAGTTTAGCTGGAATTGTTATTGAAAATATATCTTCATCTTTCAGGGAAAAAAGCATTGCATCTGATAATGCATAAAAATCTGGCATCAAATCTATAGGATGCCTTCCAATCATGTGAAAACAATGGTCTAGGTCGTACTCTTTAATTTTATTTTTTACCCATTTGGATCGTCTGCCTGATCCAATTATTACCCATTGAATTTTCTTTTTATTCTTTAGTAATTTAGCTGCTTTTAATATAGATGGAAAATCCTGCGCCTCTCCAATATTGCCTGCAAACATAATAATGAATTTATTTTTTGGCATATTAATTTTTAAAAGATTTTTTTTCTGAGATACTGGCCTAAATAATTTTTCAGCCCATTGTGGAAAAAATTCAATTTTATCCAGTGCAATACCCTTGTCATTAATGGAGCTAATAAATCCATTTGAAGAAACAAGTATTTTATCACAGTTTTTATATATAAACTTCACTACAGGGGTTAAAAGCTTAGGTATCAAATTCGTTTTTATGTTACCTGCTGACACTACACTCTCTGGCCATAAATCTAAAACCCAAAAACAAATCGGAACTTTTTTTATTTTTTTTATGAATACAGCTGGCAAACCAATAGTTATGGGAGAAGGTTCAAAAACAAAGATTATATCAAATTTTTTATTTAATATGAAAAAAGAGGTAAATATAGCTCCAATGACATGAGATATATAATTTATAGCTAGCCTGGTGTTTGATCCAGAACCTCTTGGTATAATAGGAGCTCTGTAAATTTTCAAGCCATTAAGATTTTCTTTATTTCTTTTAAATAACCCGTAGCCATCATAAAATTTTCCTATTGGGTAGTCAGGGATAGCGGTCAAAACAGTTATGTTATGACCACGGTTTTTAAATTCATCAGCTAAATCATTAATTCGAAAATTTTCAGGATGGAAGTGTGGCGTAACAATTAAAATATTCAAAATTAAAGGTTCTTTTCTATAAAATCACAAATTTTTATAGATGCAGATCCATCCCCATAAGGATTATTTGATTTAGACATTTTATTATATATTTTAATATTGTCTAGTAATAGTTGAACTTCAGAAAGGATTGACTCAGATTCAGTTCCAACTAATTTACCAGTACCTGATTTTATTCCTTCTAATCTTTCAGTGCTGTTTCTCATTATTAAAACAGGCTTGCCAAGGGATGGTGCTTCTTCCTGTATTCCCCCTGAATCTGTTAAAATTAGATATGATTTTTTCATAAGGAAAACGAAAGGTGCATAATCTAATGGGGGTATTAAATGAATATTATCAATATTCATTAATATTTTTTTTACTGGTTCTTGAACATTCGGATTAAGATGAACAGGATATATTATTTCAATATCATTAGTTATTGCAATTTTTTTTATAGCGTTGCAAATACTTTCAAAGCCTTGGCCAAAACTTTCTCTCCTATGCCCAGTTACTAAAACTATTTTTTTCTGGTCAAATTTTATTCTGTAATTTTTTGAAAAAAATTTTTCAAAATAATCACTCTCTTTTTCAATTTTTTCTGATACAATCAACAATGCATCAATTACAGTGTTTCCAGTAATTAAAACTTTTTGAGAATTAATTCCTTCTTTAAGCAAATTTTTTTCTGATTTATCTGTGGGAGGAAAATGAAAACTAGACAAAGAAGATGTCATTCTACGGTTAATTTCCTCAGGAAAAGGATTGAACATTAAATTAGTTCTAAGACCAGCTTCTATATGGCCAACTTTAATTTTATTATAAAAAGCAGCTAATGCTGCTGCAAAGGTTGTTGTTGTATCCCCCTGAACAAATATTAAATCAGGTCTTATTTCTTTGTATATTTTTGAAGAGCCAATTAAAATCTTTGAAGTTAAACTTTCAAGTGATTGATTTTGAGACATTAAATTCAAATCAAAATCTGGTTTGATATCAAACAAATTCAATACCTGGTCAAGCATTTCTCTGTGCTGAGCTGTAACAGCTACATATGTCTTAAAATAATTTGATTTTTTTTTAAAAACTTTAATAACAGGGGCCATTTTTATCGCTTCTGGCCTAGTACCAAAGATAAATAAAACTTTTTTCATATATTATGATTTATGAGGAAAATTATTTTTTTCTTACTGCGCTACTCATACCAACTGGAAAGTCAGCTGCAATTTTTATATCATCCCAATTAGACTTAAACCAATTCATATTTTCTGATAACCCAGTTTCAAAATCTGTACATGGCTTATAATCAATCAATTCTGCTGCTAAGTCTATAGATGCTAATAATCGTTTTTTTGTATCCCATTTCCTTGCAGGAAACTTTATGACAGGGGCAGAGTTTCCTGTTGCTTTATTTACCATTGACAGCATATCTTTAATCTTTATCTCTCTCCCTGATGCTAAATTAAAAGCTTTTCCAATTGCTTCTTCATAATATGCAGCCTTTATTAACCCCTGCACTAAATCAAGAACGTATGTAAAGTCCCTTGTTTCGTCTCCTGTTCCAGTCAATGGAAGCGACTCACCCAACATAGACCAATAAACAAAATTGGGTATTACATTTCTATATTGCCCTGGAATCTCTCCGGGTCCAAATGAATTAAAAAAACGACAATTAACAATATTTAGATCATAATGATGGTGGTAAAAGTTGCAATACATTTCACCAGCCATTTTATTTATTTGATATGGAGTTGTTAAATGCATAGATATAAAATCTTCTTTGAGTGGCATCTTCCCATACGATCCATAAACAGAACAACCGCTGGACGCATAAACAAATCTTTCAATCTTTGTAAATTGCGATAAATCTAAGATTTTTATAATTCCTTTAATGTCAACATCAGCAGATATTTCTGGAAAATCAACGGAATTTTGATTTGCAAAAAAAGCAGCCAAATGATAAACAATTGAAGGCTTTTCTCTAAAAGATCTTTTCAAATCAATGTCATTTCTTATGTCTCCTTTTATGAACATAATATTATTTAAAGATGGCAGACCTATGGGTTCGTTATTGTTATTTGCACTTAAGTTATCTAAAACAATGACTTTTCCTTCACTTCCTACTAGCTTTGATAGAGCAATTACAAGATTCGATCCGATTGCACCTGCACCACCCGTAACTAAAATATTTCTTTTTTTAAAATAGGATTCTATTTTTTTTGATAAGTTAATTTTTTTAATATAATTATCAATTAATTGAATTCGTGATTGATTTTTTTTCATTGTTTATATTTGTTTAATTAAAATTTTTAAAATTATAGGTTTTTTTCATCCATTCAACAGTTCGTTTTATTCCTTCTTCAGGATCTATAGTTGGGTTATGTTTTAAATCCTTTATGGCTTTTGAAAAATCAACAGTCTTAATTTTTGTAGTAAACTTTTCTGCATCCTTATACTTAACTAATGAATCATCCTTTCCAGTAGCTTTTAAAACAATATCAGAATAATCTTTGATATCCATTTCCCATTCAACCTTGCCGCCTACATTATATACTTCGCCAGGAATGAAGTTATCAACTATATTAGCAAAAGTATTGCACGAATCTTCAACATAGTCTATAATTCTCTTATGGCCTTTATATACAGTGTATTTCTTATTACTTAATGCATGATAAATGAATTTAGGAATAAAGCCTCTATAGGGAGTAAAATGTTCATAGGGTCCATAACAATTGAGAGGTCTTACTCTAACTATTTCAGATCCAAACATAGAAGAAGAGTTTAGGCACATTAACTCGCCAGCCCATTTGGTTATGGCATAATCGTTCATTTGGTAAGTATCGCTAATTTTATTATCAATCATGACATTTTCTGACATGAATCCATCATAATCGCCATAAACTTCACAAGAAGAAAAAAATATTAATCTAAATAAATGTTTTTCTTGCAGTCTTAAAATATGTTTTGTGCCTATGTTATTTGTCTGCCATAAATTCTCATAATATGCTTCTCCATTCCATCTTCCGTATTCTGCAGCTAGATGGTAGACATAATCGAACGGGCCAAAATCTTCTATAACTTGTTGAATTTGGCGAAAATTGCGCACATCGCACCTTAAATAATTTTCTCTTTCTGTGTTGTAAAGATCTACAGAAACTACATTATGGCCTCTTTTTGCCAATTCATTACATAAATTAGTGCCAATGTTGCCAGCCCCTCCTGTTACTAATATTGATTTACTATTCATTTAAATTTTCCTAAAAAGTAATGAGTTTTAATAATAACATATAAAATGTATTTTATTTATATGTTAAGAATGTCAACGGACAATTATAGTTTTATAATTTAAACAATTATCAGGAATTATTATTTAAATATTCTAATAAATTATTTAACTCAAGATAACTACCAATAATCAAGCCCAACATAAGCATTTGTTCTGGATGACTACCAGTTGATAGTGTAAAAATAATAAACCAAATTGTAATGGGCGTAGCTATGAATAACTGTTTTTCGCTAAAGAACTTCTCTCTAGAGCCTGAGAAGGCCAAATATTTTAGAATATATTTAGATATTAAATAAAATAAAAAGACTAAACCTAAAAATCCGAATTTTAAAAGGATTGTAAAAAGTCCAATATGAATATTATTTCTAATTAAATCTCCTGTATCTGGAGCGGTATAAGTTTTCCCTAATCCAAATCCAAAAAGCGGTTCATTTATAATATAATTTTGAAAAACCCATCCAGCTTCATAAAGCCTATAATAATTAGAGATTGATCTATCTAGATATGAAGAATTGATCAAAAACAAAAAAGGTGTAATTGAAAAGATAATTATAATTAAAAAAAATGCTTTTAGAATAAAGTCTAGATGTGGTTTATTTTTTGATTTATTAATTCCTAAATACATTAAGATTCCAATAAAAATCGATAAAATATTGGTTCTAAGAAATGAAATGAAAATTTCATAAAAAAAAATAAAAAATATCATTATAATTAATTTCCTGTTTGACTTTCCTAAAATTTTGTTTTTAACAAGGTTAAAAAATGACAATGGTATGATCATAAAAGAGAATGCAATTGTAGTGTAGCTTGTGAACCTTTCAGTAAAGATTTCTGGAAAACCGTGATTAAAGTGCTTAACAAGAATGCTAATCAAATAAAAGATTGTAATTAGATAAAGTGGACTATTTTTATCCATAATATATTTTTTTGGCCATAAAAAAACTGTTGATATGCCACAATAAACTAAAATTATTCTAAATAAATCTTCCTTAATCCAGTACGAATCATTGTTATTTAAAAATCCATTTATAGTTGCAATAGCTAGCGCAAACAAACAAAAAATGTTGAGTCTTGTTTTGAAAAAAATTCTAAGCTGAGCTGAGTTAATTAATGAAAAAATTAAATAAAAAAAAGATATATAAAACATTCCATATACATTAAAAACAATATTGTATTCTTCCTCTGAAAATCTACCAAATGTATATAAACTAAAAAGAATTAGAAAAGAATAAGATATAAATGAATTCAACTTCATATATTCTAATTTTTTAAAATATTAAAATCCAATTTTTTTTGATATATTTTTTTTAATTTTATCAGTATGAATAAAATTCCAAGACTTTGGAAAGTATGTTAACAGATAAAGTAAAAAATATAAAAAATTCGCACTTGAAATAGATTTCATGACTTTTCTTGCATCTTGGAAGTTCTCTGAAAACATGAGATATCTAGCCTGATAGTATTTACCCCTATTATATGCTTCATTAAATTCATTCGAGTATTTCAAGTTTATGTTTGGATATTTTTTTACAATATCGTCTAAGGTCAATTTTCTGTCTTTATGCCAATTAGAAATTTGTTTCATAGTAGTTGTATTTTCAGAAATGCGCCATGCGCCCAGTGATTTTTTAATTATACATACTTCGCTTATAGCCATTATTTTCATAAAGAGATTGTATTCCTCTGAAACCATTATTCGCTTATCAAATTCTAGCGAATGTTTTTTTAAAAAAGATCTTTTAACCAATGGAGTTACCATATTTACTTCAAAATTTTTTAGCTGATTTGCAAAAACTGAACCTGAATTATAATTTGGTATCTTTTGTCGAATTAATGTACCATTAGAATTTATTTCATCAATTCCAGCATAACACATTGAATAATTGCCTTTTTTAAGATATTGAATTTGAACTTTTAATTTGTCGGGATACCATAAATCATCTGAATCTAAAAAACCTACCCAATCACCATTTGCACATTTCATTGCAAGCTTTCTAGCCTCCCCCAAAGAAACTGTGCTTTTATTTTTAAAATATTTTAATTTTTTATCAAAAGATTTAGCTATAGCAGCGCTTTTGTCAGTAGAATTATTGTCAAAAAAAATTATCTCCCAATTTTGATAAGTTTGAGAATAAATTGACTTAATAGCTTCTTTTAAATATTTCTCGCCATTATAACAGTTAATTATAATACTAACTAAAGAAGAATCTCCATTATCCATTAAAATTTTTCTAATGTATTTATTAACTCTTTACAAATATAATCAATATGAACCTTTTCTAGATCAGGGTGTAAAGGCAATGTTACCAATTCCTTATATACTTTTTCAGTGATTGGTAAATTTATTTTTTTTGATTTATAAAAGCTTAGAAAATGGTTAGGATAATAATGATAACCCGTTTGAATTCCTTTTTTAAGCATTTCTTTTTGAATCTTTTTTCTATCCCTCAAGCCTTTTATTCTTACAACATAAATATGAGGAACTACACTATTATAATCTCTTGAGATAGAGCTTATTTTTTCAATATTTAAAAATTTTTTATCATAATATTGAGCCAACTCTTTTCTTTTTTTTGCAAAAAAATTAAATTTTTCAAGTTGTGCGAGACCAATCGCAGCCATTATATTGCTCATATGATACCTCCAGCCCTGATACTTAACATCAAAATCCCAACTTCTTTTACCTTGATATCTTTTGTCAGAATCTTTTTCTACGCCTAAGAGGCGCAAATCTCTGATTCTATTTAAGACCTTTTTGTCATCTGTTACAATACAACCACCCTCACCAGACGTAATATTTTTAATTCCATCAAAACTAAAACATGCAATATCCCCGAATGATCCAACTTTGTTACCTTTATAAATAGAACCAAATGCATGAGCAGCATCCTCAATTACCCTTAAATTATATTTTTTAGCAATAGAGTAGTATGAGCTTAAATCTCCTACTCCTCCACTATAGTGGACTAACATAATTGCTTTAGTTTTGTTGGTTATTTTTCTTTTAATTTCATTAATATCTATTAAGAAATCAGTTTCACTTATATCGCAAGGAACAGGCTTTGCCCCCGTTGCAGATATTGCTTGAAATGATGAAATATAAGTTAAAGACGGAACTAAAACTTCGTCACCATGCGTTATATTACAAGCTTGAATGGATAAATGTAGAGCAGCTGTTCCATTAACAACGCAAACAGAATCTCTTTTAAAAAAATTTGATAACTTCTGTTCAAATAAATCTACTTCTGAGCCCATCCCTAAATATTCATTATCTAAAACATTTAGAACTGATTGTTTTTCAGATTTACCTATACATGATTTAGACAATCTTATTACTTCGGGAAGCTTCATTAATCTCTTTCTATCCATGGAGAGCTACCCTCAGAAAATAAAGTTTCTAAAAAATCTCTGTCTCTTTTTGTATCCATACATTGCCAAAAACCCTCATGTCTATATGCTTTTAGTTCATTTTTTTTTGCGGCCATTTCGAGAGGATTTTTCTCTAAAATAGTATCATCATCATCTATATAATCAAAAAACTCTGGTTCGCAAATAAAAAAACCTCCATTTATCCAACCCCTTCCAACTTGTGGTTTTTCTTTAAAAGAGATTACATCATTATTTTCTATTTCAAGCTCACCAAAACGAGCTACTGGTCTTACTGCCGTTATTGTAACCATTTTTCCATGATTTTTATGAAAACTTAATAATTCTTTTAAATTGATATCTGCAACACCATCTCCATAAGTTATCATAAATGTTTCATTGCCTATGTGATTTTTCATTCTTTTAACTCTTCCACCTGTCATAGTTGATTTTCCTGTATCTATTAATGATATTTTCCAATCTAGCAAAGGATTGGTGTGTGGGTTTATTTTGCCAGATGAGAGATCAATTGTAAAATCAAAATTTGAATCATTAAATCTAAGAAAATACTCTTTCACTACTTCAGATTTGTAACCTAATGCGAGAAAAAAATCTTTATGACCAAAGGCTGCATAGCGCTGCATTATATGCAATAGAATAGGCTTGCCTCCAACAGTAACCATCGGCTTGGGTACAAAATCAGTATATTCTGACAATCTAGTACCAAACCCACCTGCTAAAATGATTACTTTCATATTTTTCTCCAATCTATATGAAAATTTATTAAATTTTGTCTTTTCACCTCATCTGGGTCATGAACCATATTTGCTATATTGCAGATTAAATTTTCTCCATTAGATATCCCTTCAAATCCAAACCAAATACCTGGAGGAACAGTTAATCTATATAATTTTTCTTGAGATAAGGTTTTGCAAAATGACATATTTAAAGTTTTTGATTTTTTCCTTGTATCGTAAAATTTAAAAACTACTTTTCCAACAGGCACAGTTAGGTTCATAGTCATTTTTTTATGTTTTTTCCAAGCTTTGATGCATTTATTGTTTACTAGAGAAAAATATGCTTCACCAAACTCTAAAAAGCTATTCTCATTCTTTTTCAAAAAATGCATGACAGAGCCTTTGCTATCATCTATTTTTTTTAATTTGGTAATAATCATTCCATCTAACATAGTTAATCTAAAGCGAAGGATTTGTTTTTTGCGGCTAAGGACACAAAATTATCAATTTGATTATTAGTGCAGTTCAATGCTTCTTGGACGCTTACGCTATAATAATTTTTATACCATTCTGCTGTCCATTTGGCTGTTTGATTAAAATTAAGTGTAGATTTCCAATTCAACAGATGAAGCGCTTTATCACAATTTAATTTCAATAATCCAGCTTCATGATAAAGATTTTGTTTTTCAGAAATATCGAGCCAACCCGAATTCGGCCAATATTTCATTATTTCGTTTATAAGATCTTCAACAGAATGGTTTTGGTAATTCGGCGGTCCAAAATTAAATGCTTCACCATTTAAAATCTTTTTTTGATATAATTTAATTGCTAATGTAATATATCCGCTTAATGGCTCTAAAACATGTTGCCATGGACGCGTAGCTAAAGGAAACCTAATTTTAGGCTTTTCATTATTAGACCATGATTTTATACAATCTGGAACTATTCTATTTGAAGCCCAGTCACCTCCACCAATTACATTACCAGCTCTACCTATACCCAATAATATATTTGAATCATCTTTTTTAAAAAAAGATTCAACATAGCTGCGAATTCCTATTTCAGCTGAACCTTTTGATCCACTGTAAGGGTCCTTACCGCCTAGTCTATCACTTTCACGATAACCAAATGTCCATTCTACATTGTCATAACATTTATCACTTGTAATCATCAAGGCAATACATTTGTGATTTGTCTTTTTTAATGCGTCTAATATATTTATGGTACCTAAGGTATTGGTTTTAAAAGTTTTTAATGGATCCAAATAAGATTCTAAGACTATAGGCTGCGCAGCAAGGTGAAACAAAAATGAGGGTCGATGTTTCTTAATTATTGAAAATATTTTGTTTGAATCAGTTATATCAACTCTATATTCATCAGTCAGTATTTCTTTTGTTAAATCATAATGAGCTGGAGAGGTTGGAACATCATTCGAAGCACCAATAACCTTTGCGCCAAGTTTTGACATCCAGATAGAAAGCCAGCTTCCTTTAAAGCCTGTATGTCCTGTTATTAAAACTTTTTTATTATAAAAAATAGATTTGTTTTCGTTCATGAATTATATTTGAAACTTTCGTATAATTTTCTTATCAAATTTTTTCTAAGTAAATATTTATCTATGTCATTAAAACTAAATTGCGCTTCATTCAAGCAATTTATCAACTTTTTTGCTATTGTTTTTACACTATGATTTTTTAAAACATATCTTTGACATTTTTTACTAATTTCAAAATTGTTCTTATCAAAATCACATATTATTTCATCAATATGGTATCTGCCTTTATAATCGTTAATTTGGTCTACGAAATTTGCCAGATTAGACCCATCTGATTGAAATAACCACCTAAATCTATAACATCTTGCAATAGGAAAAAAAGAAGCATCTAACAATATAGTTGGTATGCCAAGCAGTCCACTTTCTAAAGCAGATGTTCCCATTGCCATCATTATGTCAACATTATTTTTTAAATAGTCCTTCAATTTTTTACCATATAATGAACCTTTAAAATTTAAACTAAAGAAATCGTGCTGCTTAATTTCATTTTTTATTTTATCAATATCTTTACCATAGCCTATTATTGTGAAGGTGGTTTTTCTTTTATTTTTTTTAGAAAATTTCGAAATTTTTTCTAAAGAATATTTTAAAATAGAAGTTTTAAAATCCTCAACTCTTCCAACCCAACAAAATCTTAGCTGGTAATGCTCTTTTGAATTTTGTTTAATTTTTTCTATAAAAGTATCATCTGTACAAATTGGTAGTATTTTGGGATCATAGATATCTAGAAAGAGAAATTTTTTTGTAATTATATAATTTGAATAATCCATAAAACAGATACTATTATGGCTATGTAAGTCTTGGATCAATTTCTTTAACTTTTTGTAAAAAATAAATCTTACATAGTAATCAACCTTTTTAAAAAATAAATATTCTTTATTAATTTTTCTAAATTTGTCAATTGGTAAAAAATCTGGAACAAGGTTGTAATGATATAGATTCCAAAAAAAAATTTTTGTTTTTCCTTCTATGTTTAATTCTGATCTAATGGTATTTGGTAAAATTGATTGCATGACAAGTATTGTATCAAATATTTTTTTAGTTTTTATACCATTTTGAAATTCTATTAGTTCAACACTTTTATTTGATTGCAAATAATTTGACATTATTCCATCTTCATAATCGATAATAGACACTTTTATTTTAGTATTTTTTGAAAGAAAATCTGCAAGCCTAGCAAAGAGAATAGGTACTCCACTAATTTTTTTATAAGGGAAAAAAAATGTAATAGATTTAATAATTAGTATCCGTTAATGGTTTCTACGACTTTTTCAATTTCATTATCTTTTAGATAAATTCCTGAAGGAATGCTTAGTATTGTTCCATGAATTTTTTCAGCAATTGTGTATTTCTTATCAGACCATTCAGCATATGCTTTTTGCTTATTAGGGGCAACAGGGTAATGAATATCACTTCCAATATTTTTACTTTTTAGGAATTCACTTAATTTATTTCTATCCTTTGTTCTTATTACAAAAAGATGAAAAACATGGCTTAAATTGTCTGGAAAAAATTTTTTCGGTAAAATAATTTTTTGATTTTTAATATTATCTAAATAATAATTGGCAATTTTAATTCTTCTTTTGTTGTCCTTGTTTAAATATTTTAATTTAACGTTTAATATTGCTGCTTGAATTTCATCTAGCCTGCTATTTATTCCTTTGTATTTAAATTTATATTTCATGTCGCTGCCATAATTTCTTAATGCAAATAATACTTCTGCTAAATTTTCATCATTTGTAGTTATAGCGCCACCATCGCCTAAACAACCTAAATTTTTGGTTGGATAAAAACTAAAGGCGCTTGCATCTCCAAAATTACCGGCTTTAATATTATCTACCTCAGCTCCATGGGCTTGTGCTGAGTCTTCAATAATTTTCAAATTATACTTTTTTGCTAATTCTTTAATTTTTGAAGTACATGCAACTTGCCCATAAAGATGTACAATTAGAATTGCTTTGGTCTTTGAGGTTATCTTTTCTTCAATTAGATTTTCATTTAAATTATAGGAATTGATATCTGGCTCAATTAAAACTGGCACTAAATTGTTTTCAGAAATAGACAGTATTGATGCAATATAAGTATTTGAAGGAACAAGAACCTCATCTTGATCCTTTATTAATCCTAATTCCTTATATCCACGAAAAATTAACGATAAAGATTCTAAACCATTTGCAGTGCCTATAGTGTTATTAACTCCACAATAATTGGAAAAATTTTTTTCAAATAATTTTACTTTTTCTCCCAAGATATACCATCCAGAATTTATAACTTCATTAATTGAGTATGTTAATTCCTCTGAATAAATTTTATTTAATTTTTTTAGGTCTAGAAAAGGGATCATTTTATTTTAGCTGGGTTACCATACACAGTAGATGATCTGAGTACATCCTTAGTTACAACACTCCCTGCACCCACTATAGAGCTTTCACCGATAGTTAATCCTGGCAAGATAGTGGCATTTGCTCCGATTGAACAACCCTCTTTGAGAACAGTTTTTTCAAATTTTAAGGGTTTTAATCTCGATTTAGGAAATTTATCGTTTGAAAATGTAGCATTAGGTCCAATAAACACATTGTCCTCAATTCTTAATCCATCCCAAAGATAAACACCGCATTTAATAGTAACATTATTTCCAATCATTACATCATTCTCTATAAAAGTAAAAGCATTGATATTGCAATTAGAGCCTATTTTAGCATTTTTCAAAATAACAACATTCTGCCAAATTACAGTATTGACTCCAATATCTTTGGTTTTTACTTCAGCAGATGGGTGTATGGTAATCTTGTTCAATTTATATAGCTTAAATATTGATCATAATTTCTTAAATAATCATCTTCGTTAAACCTTTCGGATGTTAAAACGAGACATATGGACCCAGAAGAAAAGTTTTTTTCTGCTGCCCAAATCATGGGTGGAATATACAGACCATAATTTGGTCTATTAAGTTTGATGGTTTTCTTTTCTTTTCCATCGTCTAGAAAAACATCAAAGCTTCCACTGCCTGCAATTAAAAACTGATGACATTTTTTATGTGCATGAGCTCCTCTATCTTTCCCGCCTGGAATATCATATAAATAAAAAATTCTCTTGATATTAAATGGAATATCTAACATTCCATGAATAGGTGAAATATTACCAGCCCTATTTTCAATTTTAAGCAGATTTATTATTTTACATTCATTGATATTCATTTTTGTTTTTCTATCTTTGTCTTAATAAACTTTTTATAATCTCTTATATAATCATTATGATCAAATGAAGATGAGGCTAAAATATAGCATAGAGCATTTGTGGAGAAATTCTCCATTGATCTCCATATCATTTTCGGAATATACAAACCATAGTATGATCTATTTAAACTAAAAGTTTTCTTCTCATTTCCATCATCCAACAAAACATCAAAGCTTCCCGATAATGCAATTACAAATTCTTGTAAATTTTTATATGCGTGTCCTCCTCTTTTCTGTCCACCAGGAACATCATATATATGGTAAGTTCTAGAGATTTTAAATGGAATGTGAATCATTTCCTCAACAAAGGATAAATTTCCCCTCTCATCAAATATCTTTGGTAATTGAATAATTTTTGCATTCATCAATTTATATACAAATATTTGTTTAATTTTTTTTCTATCAATTTAATATCGCTCGATATATTAGATTTCCATAATCCAATATTTTTACTAGAAATTGATGGATTGAACCGTTCAAATTTTTTTAAATGTTTTTTACAATCAAAATCAATGAAAGAATATATTTTTTTTACCTCACTTTCATAATTATTTACTAGATTTTCAAACTTCAATCTTAAAACAATTTTTGAATCGTATTTTTTATTTACTGCTTCTCTTTGGTTTGAAAAAAAAGTTATAAAATCATCCACGCTATCAGTCGGGTAACTAGAAAAATTACAAAGTTCAATATAAATATCTCTTGGGTCTCTATCAACAACTATAGCTTTAACATTGTTAAAATATCTTGAGCATTTATGAGCATTATATGGGTCAATGCCTTGATCAAGAACTATGGTTTGATAATTATGGCGGTTATTATTTATTTTGCTAAATAAATCATCAAAAAATACCTTGGTAAAACTATAAAAATCTTCTCCAGGCCTACTAAAAAACATGTTATCTCTCAATTCAGGGTTAAAATTCAGCTTTCTCATAAGTCTATAAATAAAAAATTTTAATCCATTTAATTCATGTAAATGAAAAGGCCAATCTCCTTTCCAAGAAATATTTATGATATTCTTCAAGTACTTTTCACACGAAATAAAAAAATTTTTATTTAGTGCTTCGTCATAATTATATCCAATTTTTGAAAAAAGACTTTGCTTCTTTCCGCAGGTATCAATAAGAAATTTAAATCTTCTAATTGCTATATCTGATTTAAGTTCTTGCCAATTGTTTACAAGAGCATTTTCCAGATCAGAAATCCCATCAGGGTCTTTTATTAATCTAAACTCTCTGGGAAAAACATAAAAATTTTCAAACTCTTCTAACAAATTAATTAAAGCACCTGACCCTGAGTATCCAAAACCAGCTACACAAATAAAATTTAATTTTTTATTTGTCATTTTCTTTTAACTAACCATAAATAGATTGGAGAATATCATTTACATCTTCCTTGGATAAATCAACAATATTATTATCCATCCTACCTTTTGTAAATGATTCATTAACTAATAAATCGATCATATTTTTTGGCACATTTAATGATTTTAATGAAAATGGAATGACATTTTTGGGTATATTCATAATCTCATTCTTAAAGTCATCTAGCGTCATATTTAGTCTTCTACAAATTTTCATCAATGGTTGTTTAATGTGTTTTTTGTTTATTTCAAGCAAAGGAACTAAGGTTAAAGATGAGGCTATTCCATGAGGTATCCCAAAATTTGCTGTTAAGGGATAACTTATAGAATGTGCAGCTGCAGTTTTAGTATTAGAAAAAGCTAAGCCTGCCGTAGTAGATGCTATTAATAAGTTTTTTCTTGTTTCAATATTCTGAGAATCTATTTTTAATTTATTTACATTCTCAATTATTAAACATATTGCATCTAGCGCATAATCTGTAGATTTAATATTATGGTTTTTGTTCCAAATTGCTTCAAGGCTATGACTCAATGCATCCATTGCAGTAATGATTGAAAGATTAAGGGGAAGTGACAATGTTAAGCTTGGATCCAAAATAGCAAAGTCTGGGTATAAACTAAAATTTGAAATTGAATATTTTTTTCTTTTTTTCATATCCCAAATTGTTCCCCACATAGTTACTTCGCTTGCTGTACCGTGGGTTGTTGGAATAAATATAGATGGAATTCTTTTTTTATATTTTTTCTTAAAGTTGATAAGCTTTAAAACATTTTTATTTTTTATTGATAAATGTGCCATGGCTAATTTAGCAAGATCCATAACTGAACCTCCCCCAATCGCTATGACACCATCAAAATCTCTATTATCGATAAACTTAATAATATTTATTGAGTCATCAAAGGTTGGGTTATCTTTCGCATTGCTAAATACTGAAGTTTTCTTAAAAATCTTTTTTAATGATAGCCTTTCATTATTTCCATTCGAAGTGACAATTAAAGGATTGTTTATATTCAAATGATGCCTTTTGCTGTTCATTGAACTTAACCAGTCATCTGTATTTATAATAATTACTGGATTTAAATAATTACTCATTTAGAAATTTCATAAAATCTAATTTATTTTTAACAGGTTTTATCGATGGTCTGCCTAAATCATTTCTTGATCCTGGCCTAACAATAACTTCTAAAAAAGAAGGGCCCACGCTATTAATTAATCTAGATATATTTTTCTTTAATTGTTTTCTTGAAAGAGCCAAAAATTGATGAGGGTATCCAATGCCTTTAATTACATTTGATAAATCTATACTTTTTGCAGCTGTGCTTTGTCCGCCCACAGATTCATGCACTTTATTATTTATTAATATATGAAAAAAATTTTTAGGTTTAATGCTAACCACATTTGTTAGAGAACCCATATGCATTAATAATGCTCCGTCTCCGTCAATAACAAAAACTTTTCTATTTTTCTTTTCAAGAGCAATGCCTAAACCAATTGAAGTACAGTGTCCCATTGAACCAACTGTTAAAAAATCTTGATAATGCAATTGATTGTTTTTTTTTCGTATTTCAAATATTTCTCGAGAAGTCTTGCCTGTTGTTGACACAATGATGCTCTTATTATCAATTTGATTTAAAATAATTTCTAAAGCTTCTTCTCTTGATAATTCTAGCCTATCTGATTCTAAGGCTGGTTTACTATCAAATTTTTCGAAGGTATTTTTTTTAACCAGTATAGCAACAGGTTTTGATTCGTTCTTTGCAATTTTTAATATATCAGAAACTTTTGATTTAAAGGTTTTTTCATTTTTAGAAAGAATTATATAAGGAATACCTAATGTTTTCAATAAGTCTGTTTGAATTCTGCCTTGTTTTATATGTTGTGGCTCATCTTTAACACCTGGCTCTCCTCTCCATCCAATTAAAAGCAACATTGGTATTGAATATACTTGAGAATCACACAAAGAAAGCAATGGGTTAACTGCATTTCCTAATCCTGAGTTTTGCATATATACTAAAGGAATTGAATTGCTTGCAAGAAAACTTCCAGATGCAATAGCAATTGCATTGCCTTCATTTGCTGTTATAATATGATTTTCTTTAGATGTTTTCTGATCAATACACAAACAAAGCTCTTTTAACAACGAATCTGGCACTCCAGTAAAAAATTTGATTTTTTTCTTTTTTAAAAAATTAAAGAAATTTAAAGGTTTTATAGCCATTGGTATTACTCTGATATAAGATTAATAATTTCTTTAATAGGCATACAATATTTGTCAGAGGCTTCTTTGGCTCTTTTATTTATTAAGATAGATTTTGCAGTCTCAATCATTGCAGGGTAAGCTGACCTAATTAAATGATTAGCATAAATCACGATATTAACACCATAATCAGACAATTCATCTTCAGTTAAATGTGAAAAAGTTGATGGCACTACAACAAGGGGTGCTCTTTTTTGAAATTTGTTATAAGCTTTACAAAATTCTAAAATTTCTCTTCCATCTTTTTCTTTACTGTGAATCATAATTCCATCAGCGCCCGCATTTACATAAGCATCTGCTCTTTTTATAGCATCATCTAACCCCTGCTTTAAGATGAGGCTTTCTATTCGAGCTATAATCATAAAATCTTTAGTGATTTGAGAAGCTTTGCCAGATTTGATTTTATTAGAAAAATTTTCTATAGAATCCTGTTTTTGTTGAACTGAAGCACCAAAGAGAGAGTTCTTTTTACTGCCTACTTTATCTTCAATGATAATGGCTGACACCCCTAACCTCTCAAGAGTTTTAATTCTAAATTTAAAATGTTCTAGCCTTCCCCCGCTATCACCATCAACTACTATTGGCTTTGTTGTAACTTCTAATATTTCTTCTATGGTGGAAAATCTTGATGAAAAATCTACAAGCTCAGTATCTGGCTTACCTTTTGAAGACGAATCAGTCAAGCTGCTTTCCCAAATTCCATCAAACTCAACTTTTCTACCATTTAAATTTACCTTTGTTTTCTCTGCAATCAGTCCAGTTAGTCCATTGTGCGATTCAATAAGTTTAATTAAAGGCTTTAAGTTTAAAAGCCTTCTTAAGCTTTTTAATCTATTATCAGGAGTTATGCCTCTTTCTCTAACAGCATCAATAAGATTTGTTGATGAAACACCTTCAGTGTATTTAGGCTCAACTAATTCTCCACCCCATTCCGATAGTGTTTTAATGACATTTTCACGAACATTTTTTTGAACACCCTCCTTCCAATCATCTCCATGAACAACATAATCAGGTTTTATTTTTTTTAAATTTGATTCATATTCTAAAGTAGTTTGCGGTATAACTTTATAAACATTTTTTAAGTTTTCAACAATCATTTTTCTTTTTTCAAATGGTATCAATGGTACTCTTTTGTAGCTAGATATTGCTTCATCAGTTAGCAAGCCAACAATGATTTTCCCTAATTTTTTGCCTTGATTTATAATGTTTAAATGCCCATGATGAATTAAGTCAGCCGACATTCCAATATAAACTAATTTTTCTTTTTTTTTCATTTTAACAGTTCTATTATTTGATTTTTAAATTTAATAGAAGAATTTTTATCTAAATTAGCAAATTTCTTTACAAATAAAGACTTCGCTCTTTTTACATTTTTACTATTCCACCATGAATCTACATCATTCCAAATAGAATTTATAAAATTTGCTGCAGACTTATAATCATAATGAATTATTTTTACATCAAATAATTTTCGAAAATATTGCAGCGAATTTTCATTATATTTTTCTGCCAAGGGATCGAAAAGAGCCACAGTAGGTATATTTAATGCTAAACTTTCTAAAATTGTAGTTGAGTTATATGTAGGAACAATAATTTTTGCTCTTTTCAAGTCTTGATCATAAGATTTAGAAGAATAATTAAAACTATCTAGCTGTCTATCTAATTTTTTTTTTGTGCCCCAATTAAAATCATCAACATATAGCCTAACTTTAACTTTTTCTTTTATTTCAGATCGAATATTTTTAAAAAAGCTTGATTGAGAATCAATATATTTATCCATGTCAGTTGACATTAATGATGGTGAAATTCTATAGTCATGCTTAGGGCATGAATAATTTATAAATACTAAATATTTCCCTCCATTATAATGATTTATTTTTTTTCTTAGGTGCTTATGTAAAAAAGATGGAACTACATTTTCATTACTCTTCCATCCCCATGAAAGAAAAAAATCACTAATTTTTATCTCATGTTTTTCCACAGAATTATATTTAGCTGTTCCATATAAACCTCCATGCTGAAGAGAAATTACTTTTGGTGCATTTTTACCTTTAATTGCCAGAAAAAAGGATAGCAAATCGTCTTCCATTGATCCTGCCATAGATGTTACAATAGCTCTAGGATTAAAGTGTTTAGTCTGAGTATAAAGTTTTTTTCTAAAACTGTTAAAGTCTTCAAGATAATTAATAGGTAAAAAATCCCATATTAACTCAAAAAGAATTTTTCTAAAACCTTTGAAATTGTTTAATTTTAAGCTAGATCTAATTTTAAGATTTATATTATCTTTAGTTTCTATATCTCTAAATAGACAATGTTTAATGTAAAATTTTGGTTTTATCTTAACAAACAATTCATCAAATTTACTTATAGATGTCTTGTAAAAAAATATTTGGGATCCATTAAAATTATTTAAAAAATTAAATTTTGATTTTTTATCTACTGTTTTTGTAGTTGGTGTGGACGGTATGTATTTTTCTAATAAAAAATCATTATCTGTTTTTTTAATAATTAGTATGGTTAAGTAAGAATAAAAGTTTTCATCTTGAATCAACTGCTTATAGAATGTTAAGTTTTTCGGAACAAAAAAATTAGGTTTTTTAATATCAGGAACAACTATTTTATTTATAGTTAAATCAATTGAATTTTGAATTAGTAGCCATTTAATGTAAACAATGTGTGAAAATGTTAAAAGGTAATGGCCTAAAATAGTATTCCAATTTTTTTTTGTAAAATTAACCTTATGAAATGAGTTTAATTTATTTATAATTATATCAGATAATGATTCAATTTCATTTTCTATAAAATTATAATGAAATTCTCTTTTCTTGTGGTCAGATAACGGGTGGTCTATGAAATTATATTTTTTTTTGTCATCGCTCGGGGTGCACCATTTGCCTAAAAAAAAAGTATCATCATAATTTTTTATCGATCTAAAACTTTCTTTATTTATATGTAAAATTTTCAATTTTTTTTACCTTTGACACAATGCCAATTAAGCGTGACTTTAAACTGTTTATTATTTTGTATTATTTATAATTAGTAACAACGTAGAATCAAAATACTAGTATATCTTTTTTTCTCTAACATAAGCTTATTACAGTATTTGTTGTATTACTTCATCTATTTGTTGACATCTGTTCATAATAGTATGGCAATTTAATGTTTTTAATTGACCAGCCTTCGCAATTTTATCTGATTCAGATTTATTTTCAATCAAATATCTAGCTTTATCTACAGCTTCACTAAGTGATTTATAAGTTACAACTTCTTTATTTTCTTCAAAAAGTTCTGAAATATTTTTTCCCGAATCGGTTAATAAACATGTTCCTACCCCGGTGGACTCAAATAATCTCATGTTGCCAACAAAACCAAATGAATCATCTGCGTGCCTATTAAACGTTACATGTGATTTGCTTAATATTTTATACATTTCTATGCCCATCACTGGTTCTTTACATCGCTTAGGATAAAGATTTTTAATAAAATCTATTGAATTTTTATTAATTTTTATGTTTTTAAAAGCAAATCTTTGCTGTTTAATATCTTCAATAACATTAATTATTTTTCTTGATAAATATTTTTTTCTTCCTAAGGTATTCAATTGGTTATCGCTGAAGAAACTTAATATAAGCTTTATATTTTCTCTTAAAAATTGATTAATTGTTTTCTTAGAATTACCGACTGTATTTTCATTAATCCAGCCTATTAAATCGGTTTTATCAAATAACTCTTTTAAAAAGTAATATCTTGACTCAGGAATTCTTGAACTACCTAAAAAAGTAAAATCATAAATTTTATTTGTTTCTTTAATATCATTTTTTATCGAATAGTCAAACGAATGGTATAAAGTACTGCTTTTAATAGATTGATCTAAGCCAGCTATCTTATATTTTTCTACTACGCCTGGCGAACTACAGAAAAGGTGATCTGCATGGTAAACCCTATCTAGGGAAGACGAATAGCCAGCAAACAATATAATCCTTTTAATAAAAGGACAATTTTCTTTCAATATTTTAATCAAATTTTCATTTGGTCTGTCTTTTATAAATCTACCCGGTATAGTGAAATCATGACTCTGAATAAAAATAATATCAGGCATAATTTCTTTGACTTGAGCCATCATTATTTCAAGGATCCAATTTTCATCACTAAAACTTACATTATTTTCTATTGCCCACTTTTTTTGAAGAAATTCAAAATCAATTATTAATTCAACTGCTTCTTGTTTTAATTTTTTAAAAGATTTAGTAAATCCATATGAAAAAATATTTTTATCATTAACAAAGAAATTGAAATAATCATTATAATTATGATTTTCAAGATGAGAATTTTTGCTTACCCAAGATTTTAATAATTCAGAATAGTATACACCAGTAATTCTCATGATTTTATAGTTTTTCATAAAATCAATTGTCAATATGTGGTCGTTGCAATATTCTTTTTTTCTTTATGGATTTATATTGATTAATTAGACCAAAGTTTTTAAAAGTCTTTTCAAAGTTGGTACTAATTGATAAAAAAAATATTAGTTTATACCATTTTTTATACAAAAATACTTTACTTGCAAGGTAAAAACTGTAAATAATATGAACTCCAGGAAATTTTTTAACAAATTTTCTAAGTTTTGATTGTTCTCTATTAGCTCTAAAACGGACTTTGCTTTTTTTAAATGAATATAAAGAAGTAAATGTTTTTGGAAATGATTTTTGATATTTAATTATTTCATCTTTTATTTTATCAGTAAATATTAGGTAGTTAGGTATATCAGTAATTTTTGATCGAATATCATTCCTATCTTCAAGTTCTTGGCTCTGTTTAATACATTCTAGGCCATATTCAATTTGGTTAAAAACAATTGATATAAAAGCTAATTTTCGAAGGTTTATATAGCAACTAGAAGGATCCTGGAATATATTTTTAACATAATCTATTTTTCTTAAAAAAAGTGCCTCAGCTGTAGCATGAAAACCACTTCCTCGAAGCCCTACTGGATATCTATATGGCGAAAGTTCTTCAAACCAAATTTTTTTATCAAAACCAGTAAAAGCGACAAAGTAAAAGCCATTTTTTGATAAAAAATTACTTAAATCACCAAACATTTTTTGTTGTTTCCTAAATTCAAAAAAAACCACTTCTGAGCAAACAGATAAAATACTTGACTTCATTAATTTTGATGAGCCCTTGAGGATATCATACTCTCCACCTTCAACATCCAAAGAAAGAAAATCGGGTTTAGAAAAGGAAGCTTTGTTTTTTTCATATACATGATCAAGACTTAAAACATTAATTTTGCGCTTCTCCATAGCCTTCGTAGCCTCGCCTAGGATATAATCATGATTATTGTCAAATTGATAAAATGAATCAAAATCTTTGTTGCCTTCAAGTAAAGAGCTTGTGTATGGATCATAGTTTATATTTAAAATTGCATTCTTGCATTTATCACTTAACGCATAAGGCATAACATGGAGCTCAGAATCATTTTTTTGATTAATAATTTGTATTTGATCAACACAATCTTCATCAGCATCATATAATACATTTATAAAATCTTTTTCAAATTTTTTTAATATTGGGAAAGATCTTGTACCTGCTCTTCCGCCAACATGATGAATGGATAATTTTAAATTATTCATTATTATTTTGTTTTGATTTTATTTGCTCGATAACAAAAAGCTGTTTCTTGTAAGTTAATTCAGGATAAATAGGTAAAGATAAAATTTTACTTTGATATTTATGAGCTATTGGGAAATGTTTTGGCAAATGTTTTAAATAATTATAGGCTTCAAGGTAAGGTAGGGCTTTAGGATAATGAATACCAGTTGAGATTTGCTCTTGAGTAAGTTTATCTATTAAGTAATCTCTTTGATCTGATCTAATTACATATAAATGATAAACATGTTTTGCTTTATTATTAATTAAGGGAGTTATAATATTTTTTTCATCCTTAAGTAAATTATTGTAGTTTTTAGCAATTTGTATTCTTGTATTTGTCCAATCGTTTATATACTTTAGCTTTACTGATAAAATAGCTGCTTGCAAACCATCCAATCTACTATTTATGCCTTCTATTTTGTGGTCATGCTTACCTAATGCCCCATGCTTAGAAAATCTATTTGCTTTCTCAGCTAATTCATCATTATCAGTTATAATACAACCTGCATCCCCATAAGCACCCAGATTTTTTCCTGGGAAAAAACTAAAAGTAGCCATATCGCCAAATGTTCCAACATTTTGTCCTTTCCATTGAGCAAAGTGTGCTTGAGCACAATCTTCAATAACTTTTAAATCATATTTTTTAGCTATTCTCATTACCTCTGTCATGTTTGATGGTTGTCCATAAATATGTACTGGGATAATTGCTTTAGTTCTATAATTAATTTTTTCTTCGATCTTTGAAGTATCAATAGTATAGTAATCTGGATCAATATCAACGAACACAACTTTAGCGCCGGCCTGAGAAATTGTTTCAGAGGTTGAAATCCAACTTAATGAAGTTGTTATAACTTCATCGCCATCTCCGATACCAAGCGCTTTAAGGCTAATATAGATCGCATCTGTTCCGTTACCACAACTTACACAATGCTTTACTCCATATAAATCAGAATACTCTCTTTCGAAGCTCTTAACATATTTACCCTTAACAAATGCCGTATCATTTATAACTCTTTTTATTGCAGAGTCAATTTCAGATTTAATTGAAAAGTATTGCTTTTTTAAATCAACAAATGGTATTTGCATATTTCTTAGATCCTATTCGATTTATATTTTTTTTTATTAATTAAGAGTTTAATTGGAGTGCCATCATCACATACAGTATATATTTCATCTTCCTTAATAATAAATTTTTTCGATAAATTTTTAATTTGATTATTTTTTTCAAAGATTTCAACTTTTCTTAAATAATACAAATTATCATTTATTTCTACAAAGGCTAAGTTATCATCATCTGATAAAGACCTGATAAAGTTATGAACTGTATTATATGAGGTAAAATTTTTAATTTGATTATCTTTTGGAAGTCTCCTCCTTGCGTATTTTAATCTCTGTGAATTATTTTTAATTATCGGATAATTTTTATAAATCATTAACTCAACTATTTTATCAATATTACTTTTCAATTTATTCATCAATCTTTTTCTTAACGTTTTAGCAGAATCTTCAAACTTTATTTCAACTTTTTTCTGCCAAATTATCTCTCCACAATCAAATTTTTCGTTCATTCTGTGAATTGTAATACCATGTTCTATTTCTCCATTAATTATAGCCCAATGCAAAGGATGGCGCCCGCGATATTGAGGTAAAAAACTTAAATGCACATTATACGTTTCAAAATTTTTTAATATTTTTTCAAATTTAAAATTACAAAAACAATTAATCACAAAATCTGGATTAAATAATTTTAGCTCATTAAGCAACTTTTGATCATCAAATCCAATTTTTTTTATAAGGTGATTATATTTTTTTTCATATAAGCTCATAGTTGTTTGACTTGGTTTTTTTTGCAAACCAATGAAGATAATATTTTTTTTATAAGTTGTTAATGAGTTTAGTATTTCTAATGGTCCATCATTATTGCCAACTATAGCAATTTTTTTAAATGAAATATTTATAATACTTCTCCGAAAAATTGTTAACTGTTTCTATTGTGGGTGACTGACTTAACAATTTAACAATTTCGTTGTTTATAGGTTTAATAAATTGATTATTTAATTTTGAAAATGAATTATTCTTCAGAATGAACCTAGGATATTCTTTTGCCCCAGCACTTAATTTATAAGTACGTAGGCCTTCATATTCTCTAGATTCGCCAGTGAAGCCTAAATTTAGCTTCTTTATACCTTTTTTGTCGCAAAATGAAATTAATCTATCCATTAGGAAATTATTTGGTCGATATTGCAATGAATTAAGATAAGATGCGTTAAATTTATAATAGGCAGTATCGTCGTTAATTATTAATAATATACCTGCTATCAATTTATCATTAGGGTCATAAGCATTAATTAAATAACCTTTATTATTTTTAAAAAAATTATTAAAAATACACTCAAAAAATTTCCACGGCTGTGGGATTTCATTGAATTTGCTCATTCTTAAAGATGCATGCATCTTGTAGAAATCATATAAGCTTTCTTTATCCTTTAAATATTTTACATTAATCCCTTTGCTAATAGACTGATTTATTTTATTTCTATATTTATATTTAATTATATCATTTGACCAATTAATGTATGAATCAAATTCTACTTGATGTATAAAGCCTGATTTTATGGTTTCAAAATTATCTATTTGAGGTTTAAATGAGCAGCAAACTTTTATCTTTGATGGTTTGTTTTTTACACTTCTTAAAAAACTATTGAGTGTTTCAAAGTTATTTTTGTCTATTAATAAATAATCCCCAAAAGATGGCGCAACAAGATATTCTCCTATCTCATTTTTAACTTTTGAATAATAAATACTATGTTCGTTTCTCACAAACTTCTCAGTACTATACCCGTAAGTATCTTCAGTGAGCTTGCTCCAATTTTCTGTATTAAACATGTATAATTATAAGTATCAACTTAATATTTCTACTACTTTTCTTGCATGAACATGATCAGAAATGCATTTATCTTTACCCTTTATACAATTTATAAAATGGGCAAGCTCTTCTTTTAAAGGCTCAACCCAATCAATTTTTGGTATTACAACTTCTCCGCTTCTATGATTAAAATAAAATGAACTGGGATCATCAAAATCCATATGTTTACCAAGAATTGCCATTCGATCAATTCCTTTGTCATAAATCATAATTTTCTTATCAGCAATATCGTCATATACCAACATTTTTTTTGAACCAACTATTGTCATTTTCCTGGTTTTTCTTGGATCAAGCCAGCTAACATGGATATTCGCCATAATGTCATTTGGATACTTTATATTCAAAAAGACAACATCATCAATACCCTTTTGAACATATGACTGTCCAAATTTTAATTTTGAAATTGGGTCAATATCATCTAACCAATATTGTATAATGCTTATATCGTGCGGTGCTAAATTCCATAAAGCATCTACGTCATTTCTAATTCGACCAAGATTTAATCTTTGACTATAAATATATCGAACATCTCCCAACTCATTGTTTTTAATTAATCTCTTTATATATCTAACAGCACTGTTAAAAAGAAAAGTATGGCCAACCATAGATATCAAGTTATTAGCTTTTGATAGTTCTCCAATTTTTTGAACTTCTTCAGTATTCATTGCCATTGGTTTTTCAACTAAAATATTTTTTCTTGATTTAAGGCACTTTATAGCTAAATCAAAGTGGGTTGAAACAGGAGTTGAGATTACTACTGCTTCAATTTCATTATTATCGATAATTCTAGATAAATCATCAGATACTAATAGAGAAGGGTAAAGATTTTTTACAAATTCTCTTCTTTCTTTGCTTAAATCTACAACTATTTCAACCTGGCAATCATCATTTTGCATTAAATTTCTCAACAAGTTTGGACCCCAATAACCAACACCAATTTGGGCAATTTTAATTTTTTTATCACTCATATTAGCACCATGTAATTGTTATTTGTCAAAAATATCTATTGTCCATTTATGATCTATCACTATTAAACGATCATTATCTATAAGTTTGCCAGTTCCAAAAAAGTCGCCCTCTACAATTTCTATAATTCCAGCTTCAGCGACATAATCAAGAATATCCATATTTTGATCTCTAATCATAATATTATAAGTATATATTCCAACGTTTAATGGAAGTTTTTTAATTGTACATTTTAATATACCATCTTTGGATTTAATTAACCTTAATTCATCTCCCGTAGAAATATTTCCCAAATCTGATATTTGGGTATTTTGTAGAGTATTTATTGCAAAAGCAACTTTTAACTTATTAACATTGTTATTACCATTGTTTTTAAATTTAGCGCAAATTGAAAATTCAGATCCAACTTGAACTTGCATTGATTTTTTATAGCTGGAATTTTCTAACCATGTATCAATTATTTTTATATTGCCATTCCCTTGCCTGTCAATTCTTTTGTTTATAGGAATTATATCATCAGATGATTTCCTGTCAATATATTCATCTACTATACTTTTTGCACTTCCTTCTGAAATCAATTTTCCCCCCTCAAGCAAGATTCCACGATTACAAAGATTTGTTATAGCTTGCATTTGATGACTTACAAAGAGTATCGTTCTTCCTTCTTTTGCAACTGAATTCATTTTACCGATACATTTTTTTTGAAAATCTAAATCGCCAACAGCCAATACTTCATCTATAACAAGAATTTCAGGCTCAAGATGCGCTGCAACAGAAAACCCAAGTCTTACATACATTCCGGACGAAAAACGCTTAACTGGTGTATCTAAAAATTGTTCTACTCCAGCAAAATCAACAATTTCATCAAACTTTCTTTTTATTTCCAATCTAGACATTCCTAAAATTGAACCATTTAAATATATATTTTCTCGTCCAGTTAGTTCAGGATGAAAGCCAGTTCCAACTTCTAACAAGCTTGCCACTCTGCCCCTTAAATTGATTTCACCTTTGGTGGGTTCAGTTATTCTGCTTAATAATTTTAATAGCGTTGTTTTTCCAGCTCCATTTCTTCCGATAATTCCAAGCCTATCACCTTCTTTAATCTCTAAATCAATATCTTTTAGTGCCCAAAATTCTTCTAAATTATGATGTACATAATACTCAGGATGGGTTATCCTTGACCATAAACCTTTGATTTTATCAGAAATAACATCTCTTAACGCTACATATCTTTGGTCTCTATTCTGATGACCAATTACATAACTTTTTCCAAGTTTATTGAATTGTACTACAACTTTGGACATCAGATCATATCCGCAAATTTTCTTTCCATTTTCCTAAAGGTAGTAATTCCTAATATTAGAAAAATAATCATTACACCAATAGATAAATAAAAACCAGGCCAATATGGGGCAGACGATTCTCCAAGAATGCACCATCTAAAACCATCAATTACGCCTACCATAGGATTTAAAGAATAAAATAATTTATATTGATCAGGAATAATCGATGAACTAAAGCCTACAGGAGAAATATATAAACCAAACTGTATTATGAATGGAATTACATATCTAAAATCTCTAAACTTAACATTTAATGACGTAATGTATAATCCTATGCCAAATGCAGTTAAAATACTAATTAGCAAAAATGCGGGCAACATAAGCATACTAATAGATGGTGTAAAATCGTTTATAATCATCAAAACCAATAAAATAAAAAAAGATATAAAAAAATCTATCAAACCTGTTATCATTGAACTTGCGGGAATAATTAGTCTTGGAAAATAGATCTTAGAAACTAGTTGATTGTTGGACACAAGACTGTTGCTTGATTCTTGAACAGCTGTCGCAAAAAACTGCCATGGCAGCATAGCTGAAAAAACCATAATTGAATATGGAGCTGTACCTTCACTAGGAAGCTTGGCTAACTTTCCAAAAATTGTTGTAAAAACAATCATAGTTAACAAAGGTCTCAAAAATGCCCAAAAGATTCCTACAATTGTTTGTTTGTATCTTACGCTTATATCTCGCCAACTTAATATTAAAAATAATTCTCTAAATCTCCACAAATCATGCCAGTAATTTTTTGAAGCTTTGCCTGGCTTTATAGTTAAATCCCATTTTTGTTTAAAATTTTTCATAGTGATTAATTAAGCCATTCTAAATTATTTTTTAAGAAACTTGATCCAATTCTTGCTTTGGGGTGTAATATTTTATGTCGAATTTTATGATCTTTGTTTTTACTTGTAAAGATATTCCAAAATTTATTTTGTAGCTCTATGTCATCTTCATTATCAACATAATTACCAGTTAAACGTGATTCAATTTCTTTTACAGCGCATAAAATTTCACTAGGGCTTAGCTCTTTCACCTCAATATTTTTTTTTATGTAATCCTCCATTGAATCAAAAGAATTTAAAAGATGCTCAGATAAGGTTAGTTTTATTTTTGAATTTTTCCAAATAAGGTGCTTAGGTGTTGTAATTACGTTATCATAAGATACAAGACTTAGTAGTGGTAAATAATTTACATAAACAGCTGGTTTTCTGAAAATTCTTGCTATTTCATCTAACCCTGTTCCAGTGCTTATACAAAAAAAACAATTAGCTATAATCCATATATCTAAAAAATCAGATTTATTTTCATCAAATGCATAATCAATAATTCTTGGGTGGTTAATTGTAAGTGATTTGTTCATTTTTTTTCCCATTCTAAAAACATAGTACCCTTTTTCAGCTAAAAATAATGCCGCTTCATTAAAATTTTTTATATCACAATCTCTATAATTATGATAATCTGAAAATTTTAAATATGCTGAATCTCTAACTACCATGCATATAATTTTTTCATTTTTAATTCCTATTTTGTCAAAAAAAGCCTTGCCTATCTTTTGATCTGCTTGGCTAAACTCTAATTGATTTTTAACTTTTGAAAATAGACAGTTTAAGTCTCTAGATTCGTTTTGAACAATGGCTGGTTGTATTCTGGATTCATTATTAAACAAAATTCTATGTGCATGGTAAAGCGGCTCAACCCACCATTTGATAATGATTTTTTTTTCAACTAGTTTTGCAAGATAACTATTGGCTGGTTTTCCCCATCTATAAAAAAACAAGTCTAATGTATTGCTTTTATTTTCAAGATATTTTTTAACCAAATAATATTCAACATCAAAAGCAAAGTGACCTATTCTTGAACCAAGAAACCAACCAAACCTTATTTTTTTTATCGGTTCAATAAATTTAATGAGGATAACTAAAGGAAATGATATTATTGTCAAGAAGACAATTAATAATTTTCTATATAATATCACAAACTTTCTTAATAATTCAGATAATCCTTTTTTCTTCAAATCAGAAATCTGACGATTTAAAAAAAATATTATGTTCTTACTAATAGAAATCATAAAAATATAAAATTACAATCATAATTTCTATCCAATCTTTTCTTTAAAAGTCTGCAATTATTTAAAAATGGTAAAATAACATTTTGTTTATTAGATAGTTTGCTTGGATGATATATTTTTTTTGAACGAAAAAAACTTTTATGCTTTGATTTATTTTCATCTGCAAAAAATTGCAATGAATCCTTTAGAATTTCATCTACAAATGCACCATTAACAGCTGTGCCCAATACTGCAATTTCATCATAATCGATTTTTAACAAATTTGTTTTAATTTTGTTTAATTTATTCAAGTTATTTCTAAAAAGAGAATCAGTTTTATTTTTTATTTTTTTCTTTTGAAATGCTTTTTTAGCAACAAAAATAATTTCTCTGCTAAAAATATCATTTTCAATTTTTTTTACGCTAAATCCTTTAATATTTAAAATATTTTCTAAGGAATCATTAAAAAATATTGAGGATTGGTCACCCATTAATGTATAGAAAATGTTTTTCTCAATATTTGGCATCTGAATATAAAGAAAACCATCCTCATTTAATAAATTAGATATTGACTCTAATGATTGATTTAAATCGGGAAAATATAATATTGAATGGGACAAGATTATCAAATCAAATTTGCCATTTAATTTTTTTAAGCTTGAGCTTGTGAAATTTATTTTATTATTTCCGATAAAAAATGATTTTAAATGGGTATTAATGTCTTGACCCCATAAATCGCTTTTTTTGTATCTCTTTTCTAATTCAAATAATAATTTACCATCAAAACATCCAATATCTAAGATTCTACAATTTTTTTTTAAATTAATCGATTTACTAATCAATTCTGCCTGAAAATAAGATCTAGTTTTTATAAGATTATTATTAATTGATTTTTTTTTTTGATCAGATTGATTTGACTTTGCGTATTTAAGGGATTCAAAGCTATTATATTCTTTTTTAGGTATTGAAAAATTTGTAATAAGTTGACATTGATTACATTTAAATAACGTTATTTTATCGCTAATTGTAGAAAAATCAATATGTCTAAAAAAAGGTAGATTTATTTCAAATTCAGAGTATTTGCCCTCACAAATCTGGCATTTCTTAGGACTCATGTATTATTAATTTTTAATTTTTTCTAAATTTCTCTGAATATTGGAAGTAGAAAATCACTATCTGGAGAAATCGAAAAAAAAAGTAACTCGTTTTTAGTTAATTTAGATAATTTTAACCGTATTTTTTCTTCTATTGGCAAACTTACTGCGGAAATACATAGACCGACTTCATTCCAATCAACATCATTTGTTTTTTTAATTTCTAGATTACTTAATGGTAAATATAATTTAGATTTGTGAGGATCATCATCTACCACAAAATCGATGTAATCTTTTATTTTTAAAACATTTATAAACATAACTGCTCTATGGCCCGCACCAAAGAAGGCAATCTTTTTTCCCGTCCCCTTAAATTTTGATAAGAAACCTTTAATCTTAGCTTTAATGTTAATGATTTTTCTTTTGAAAACATTTGCTATTTCATATTCTCCGATTGGAAGTTTTGTTGATATAACATTATCAAAGTTTTGTTTATAAAAAACTCCAATTAATGCATCTTCTTGAGGATAACTAATTGTACTACAACTATAGTTAGAGAATCCATTTTCATTAAATTCTAACTTTAGAGATTCTGGAGTAAAATAATTAATATGCTCTTCCCAAATCATACCGACATCTCCTTGAAGAAGAGGCTTGGTGCTATCTGGAATTTCCACAATTATTTTTCCATCAAACTTTAAAAATTGCGATATGCATTCCAATAATTTAGATAAATCGTTAGAATGCTCTATGAGTCTACTGCAAACTAAAACTTCATATTTATTTAAATGGCTTTTTAAATCTTTTTTAAATGCATTTAAAATTCTCTGCTCAATTGTTGCCTGATTAATATAATCTGAATTATTCTTATTTAATTTTAATAGATTTGCTCTTGAGCCGATCTTTTGATAAGTAATTAAGTATGATTTATAATCAAAATTTGTAAGAAAAAGAATTTTACCATCATTTGACTTCAGATGCTTTATTGATTCTTCAGCAACTATATTAGAATGCTCATCAGGTTCTTTATTTACAATCCAATCAAAGGTTGGCATTAAATTTTGAGGTGGTATTGGATTTTCAATAGAAATTAAACCAGATGACTTTGACTGTTTTAATTTTAAATCAAATAATTGGATATCTTCACTTTTATTTTTTTGGAAATCAAAACATCTTGGTTGCCTACCTAGATCTAAAAGTAGATTTCTATTAGCTTTCATAGATACTATATTTGATTTACGCCAGGAAACAAGGTTAAAAAAGTGCCTCCTTGATCATTGTATTTTCTATGTTTTTCTATAATTTTGTCAGAAAATAACCAAGCCAAAATGAGAATATAATCCGGCTTCTTATTATAAATTTCGTTGGTTGGTAAAACTTCTAATTTATCACCTGGTGAAAATTTGTAATGCTTAGTTTCATTGTCATCAACTAAAAATTCTAAATTCTTTCCAATGCCAAAATAGCTTAAAAGAGTGGTTCCTGCTCGTGCTGCGCCAAAACCGGCAATTGTTTTATCATCTTTTTTTAAATTATTAATTAGTTCATTTAATTCATCTTTAACCGATTCAAGTCTTTCAAACATTTCTTTAATTGTTGATGCTTTATTTAGTCTAAACTCTTTTTCTAAATGAATTAATTTTTCTACGCTTGAGTCTTTTTTCAAAGAACCATTCTTAAATTGAGCATAGCAAACTATTGAACCGCCCTGCTCAGGACCTCTTTCAACTTTAATTAACTCTAAACCTTGCCGATCTAAAAAAATATCTAATGAAATTACAGAATGATAACAAAGATGCTCATGAAATATTGTTCCTATTAAATTTTTCTGAACCACATCCAACAAATAGGAAACCTCAAAAACAAAAATGCCCTCATCATCCAAAACTTTTTTAATAGAATTTGTCATACCTGTTAAATCATCTACATGAGCATAGACGTTATTTGCTGTAACAACTGAAGCTTTTCCAAAATCTTGCAATATTTTTTGAGATGTAGTATCGTTCATAAATGCGTTAATTGTAGGTATTCCATTTTTGGTTGCCTCTAATGCTATTTCATCTGCAGGATCGATGCCCAAAATATTTTTGTGACCCAACTCTTTAAAACTTTTTAATAAAGTTCCATCGTTGCTACCTACATCAAGGATAAATTCATTTTTTTTAATATTTTTGACGTCTATAATCCTTCTTGCAATGTCTCTAAAATGATTTACTAGTGATGGATTATTTGAGGTTTTAAAAGTAAAGTCTGACCAAAGAAAATCCGGATTAACTACAGCCAATAATTGCACATGAAAACAGTCTTTGCAAAAGTACAGATCTAGCGGAACAGTTTCCTGTGCTTTAGACAGGTCTTCTTTATTTAAATATTTTTCGGATACAGGACTCTCACCTAGGGGTATAACTAATTCTAAATCTTCGCAATTACACAATCTACATGTAGATCGAGTTGTATACAATTTGCTCATAACTTTAAATCCCTTTTACTATTTATAAAATTTTTTAATCGTTTCAATCACATAATCAACTTGATCATAATTCATTTTTTCATGCAATGGTATTGATAGGCTACGTTTTAACAATTTTCTTGAATTAGGAACTTTTGATTTTGTATTTCGAAATACTTTTGTATCACAAATAAGAGGGGAATAAAAAATCTTATTTTCTATATTTTTGTCAAAAAGAAATTTGCTTAAATCATCCCTTTTCAAACAGGAAAAAATATATAAATATCTTCCATGATTCTCATTTTTTCTTAATTTTTGTAATTCTATAAGATTTGATAATTCGCTATCATATATAGATGCTATTTCATCTCTTTTAGATTTAATATCAGAAATTCTGTCTATACTTTTCATCAGCATTGAAGCTTGAATGGTATCAATTTTATGATTTAATGCAACATAATTGCATTTATTTATGTGCTTACCAGCTAAATCTCTTTTCGTTCCAGCGTGTCTCATCTGCTTGATTTTATTATAAATTCTTTTTGAATTTGTTGTAACTGCTCCCGCCTCACCATATGCATGTAATATTTTCATTGGATTCATGCTAAATGCGGCAGCTTTTGAAAAGGATCCTGCTCTTTTACCATTTAAAGAGCTACAGAAAGCTTGGGCAGCATCTTCAATTATCATAAGATTGTTTTCCTTAGCAATACTACATATTTTTTTCATATCACACATGTGCCCTGCAACATGCATTGGAACAATTGCTTTTGTTTTTTTTGTAATATATTTTGAAATCTCCTCTGGGGATATGTTAAAATCATCGTCTATATCAACAAAGATGGGCTTAGCGCCAGTAGCTGCAATAGCGTTAGTGGTAATAATCCAAGTAAATGGGGTAGTTATTACTTCATCTCCAGGCTCGATTCCTGCTCCCAATAAGGCTAAATATAGAGCACTACTTCCTGATCCAACACCTACTGAATACTTAACTCCTATCTCTTCAGAAATCTTGTCTTCAAAATCTAACTGTTCTTTTCCATCTATAATTCTTCCATGGTCTAAAATTTTCTCTACACATTGCAGAAGTTCTTTTTTTAATTTAATATCATAAACTTTTAAGTCTAGATATGGCACTTTCATTAAAATGAAGCCTTAGTAATATTTTTAAGTTTCTCTAAATAATTATCAACCTCTTTTTGATTAGAACCATCAGGTGCCCACAAAGGAAATTTTGTATCATCTCTAATAAAAGGTCCCTTAGTAGTTTCTTTGAAAATTAAAAATTCTGATCTTATTAACAATGTGTGAAATAAGCCTTTACTAATACTGTAATAGAAAATATTTCCTGAATCAAGGTCTCCAACATCAAAATAGTTATTAATTGAACCATCATCATTAAAAAAAACTGCTGTTGCATATCCGTTTATAAATTGAAGAGATTCACCATTTTTGCTGTGTTTATGTGGCCTTACATATGTTTTATCTTTATGAACTATAAGCATTTCATGAACGTTGTCTTGATCTGAATTATGAATACAAATTCTATACTTCCCCGATTTGTTGTTTTGGGCTCTCAACTTTATATTATCAATCAATTTGCGGTCAATTGAAATGAAATTGTCTTGGTTAATTCCTACTTCTTCGTTCAATTGAAATAGTTTCTTCATCTAGAACTGAACCTCCTTGGGTTAACGCATAAAAGCCACAAAAAATGTGACATATTTGGGAAACCAGTGTGTACAACTTCATCATTCATTCCAAAGAGAAAGGAATTAGTAAAATATTTGTCTCCAATATGTTTTAAATCATCAAAACTTTTTAGATTAATATGAGCCTCTTTAGAATATTTACTTGCATATCTTTCAGATTTAATGTTAGGTGTTCCAATCAAGCAAACTCCGTTTGGGTTAATTGATTCGAACACATTTTTCAGAAAAAGTTCTTCCTCATTTTTAAAAATATGTTCAATTACATCAATAAAATAAATAGCATCGACCTTATTTTTCAATGGTGAGTCTCTATAATCATGGTATTTATATTCAACATTTTTCAAATGATTCATTCTCTTTTTATTATCATTTAACAAATTTAGATTAATGTCTGTACATGTTAATTTTTTTACTTTTTGAGCTACAATAGCTCCGCCAAAACCATCCCCGCATCCAATTTCCACTACATTTTCCATTCCAGATAAGATTCTAGAACAAAATTTATATCTAGATGTAATAAATGCAAGGCAAGATGGATCATCCATGTACGCTTGCGTCGTGTAGGGGCCTAATTTATGAATATCACCAGGAACATACTTCTGCTCCAAGTCTAGCCAAAGCTTTTTTGAGTCTTTTTCATTCATTAATTATCAACCTTCTATTTTTTCATATTAATTACTATTCTTCCTGCCTCACCCATTCGAAAAAGTTTTATAGCCTCGTTTATTTGATCCAAATTAAATTCATGAGTTATAATTCCGGATAGCGTCATTTTCTTTTTTTTAATTAAATTTATAAATCTTGGTATTTCATCATCAGGTTTTGAATCACCACCATGAGACCCTTTTAAAATTTTATTAAAATGAAGAGGCAGAGTGTAAATATTGATATTTTCACCTTTCTTTGGCACGCCAACAAGTATGGTTTTTCCGTTGTCCTTGGTAATTGAAAAAGCATCTTCAATAACTTTAGTGTTTCCAGTAGTCTCTATTGCTATATCAACATAACCTTCACCCAAAATATCTTTTAATGCTTCATGCAAATTCACTTTAGCAGAGTTTATTGTATGCGACAAGCCAAAATTCTTTCCCATTTCAAGTTTGTTATCAATTAAATCTACTCCAATGATTGGATACGCAGAAACCATGCTTGCAGCTTGGGCGATATTCAAACCTACGCCTCCAATACCAAAAATTATAACCGATTGACCAACTTTAACATTTGCATCATTATTTACTACACCAAATGCAGTCGTAACAGCACAGCCAAACAATGGTGCAATTCTAAGGTCAAAATCTTTTGGAATAGGCGTTAATCTATTTTCTGAGACTATTGCTTTTTCATTAAAGGTTGTCACCCATCCTGCATTTACTTTTTTACTTCCCCAGTCATATTGTGGAGTGGAAGACTGAATACCAGCGCTAGGTCTCCAATGCAAAACTACGTTATCTCCATTTTTAATTGAATTGACACCTGGTCCAATTTCTAAAACGGTTCCTGAGCCTTCATGCCCTAGTAAATGTGGTAAAAACTTGTCTGGTCCCTTAACAGCATCTATTTCATTAATTTGTGCACCACAAATTCCACTATAATGAATATCAACTAAAACCTGTCCATAATCTAATTTTTCTGGAAAACTTATATCATCAACTACTAAAGGTTGATTACTATTAACTAGGATTGCTGCTTTCATTTAATTCCCATTCATTCAAAATAAATAAACTCATAATCACCATCATATCCAAAGTGATCATAAATCCATTCCCATTCTTTTTTATCGAAAAATGATTCACATGTCAATGCCCAGCATTGCAAGTTAAATTGTTCCAATTCATTTCGATAGCTTTCTAACATTACATAGCCTTGTTTTCCGACACGGTTTATTTCTTTTAGAGCAATTTCAAGCTCAAAAATTCTCAAATTGTGCAAACATCCCAAAGAGATAACCAAATCAAATTCATTATCATTAAATGGATATTTTTCTTGCGCTTTATGTATAAATAATGAATCTCTAATTTCATCTCTCGAATTATTGATTCCGTGATTTGAAATATCAAAGCCTGAGATTTTTATTTTAGGAAGCAAAAGCTTTAATTCGTATAACAAAAATGCTTTCCCGCAGCCAACGTCTAAAACGCTTGAATCATTTGATAAATTATAATTTTTAATTAATTGTTCTGCGACTGGCTTCCACCTGCCAGGGATATATTTATATCCCCCATATCCAAATCTTCTATCACCGTCCCAATATTCAGATTCATATTCTTTTGCTTTTAACATACAATCAACCTTGTCATCAATCATTCTATCAATATATTTTCTACTAGTTGATTGATGAAGTGAGGTTACATAGTTGACCAATTTACCCATTTTTTTCTCCAGTTATTTAAGTATTAGTAATTGATTTGCTTAAAAGAGGGTCACTTTTTAAACTAATAAAAGCTGGACCGTTTAAGTTGTATGCAGAATAAATTGAATCACGTGTTTCTTTACCATCTTTTGGGAAGTAGGATTTTATATTCTTAAATAGTTTCATTGTTTTTTCCCCATGAATTTCTGAATGGGTGGGGCCTAGAGTAGGATAATCTGCAAATCCAACCAATTTAACATTTGCCATTTGCTGATCTATATCTAGCTTAACTTGTTCGAAAGGCCTTTCAATGAGGAATGGGGTTATCGTATATACCCATGGTTTTAATCCTTCTAGTGCCATCCCAGAAGAAACTCCTATCATACTTTGTTCACAAATACCCATATTTATGAATCTATCTGGAAACTTTTCTCTATACTCATCAAACACACGAAAACCTATATCTCCAACTATTACATAAATCTTTTCATCGTTTTCAGCTAATTGGGAAATTACTTTTCCAAAGGTTCTTCTCACTTAATTCCAAGCTCCTTTTTACCAATTTCCAGCACATCTCCTTTAATTTTTCTTGCATGCCATGCTGGATCACCTTCAAAAGGTTTTATTCCTTTGCCTTTAATAGTATTGAATATAATTATTGTTGGATTTTTTGACATAGTGACGTCCTTGAGCGAAGATATAATTTGACTAAATGAATGTCCATCTTCAACTTCATAACAATCCCAATTAAAAGCGTTAAACTTTGATTTTAAGTTATCTAATGGCAATGCATCCTCTAGTCTGTCAAGAGCTTGAATTTTATTATAATCAACTAAGATAATTAAATTATTTAATTTGTGTTTTGCGCCAATTAATAGTGATTCCCATGTAGTTCCTTCCTGGCATTCACCATCGCTAATCATAACAAAAATTTTTCCTTTTTGGTTTAATTTTTTTTTTGCTAAGGCCATGCCTAATCCTATAGGGAGCCCATGACCTAAACTACCAGTTGTACAAAAGATGCCGTTTTGAGGATCTATCTCGAGGTGAGTTGTTAAGTTGGGGTTTAAGCCATTTTCTTTAAGTAAGATGCACAACGGAAAGGAGGCATGTGCTTTACTTAGAATAAATTTATCATTATTTTTTAAAATTTTAGAGTAGAGGGAGACAAGAATTTCTATAATAGAAAAGCTCCCGCCTAGATGAGCCTCGCCCTTTTGAACAAAAGCATTAAATGTTTTTCTTCTAAGGTCTAGAGCTTTTTCTTGAAGATTTCTAATGATTGAACTCTCTTTCATTTATAACTCTAAAAAAAATTTTTTTGATAAAGAAAAATTATTTTTTGATTTTTCCAGCTGAATTTGTTGAAATGAGTCAACATCCTTATAATTAATATTTGAAGCGCTTTTTCTTTTTGATAATATTTTAGGGAAAAATTCATTTAACATAATTAAAGACCATCTTAATCCAAATATAGGCATGGCTATTTTTAATCTTTGCTCAAAATAGTTGTCCTCAGAAAATAGATTTTTCATAGCAAGAATCCAATCTCTCTTATTTTTTGAACTCAAGTTCATTGCTGGGTGCCATAAAAAATCTGAGGTTAATTTAACAGGATCATCCCAGCCAAAATATTCGAAATCAAGAAAATATAAAGAATCTTGTTTTTTTTTAATGCAATTATGAAATCCAAAATCAGATGGGCTAAGTATCATCTTATTAATTGGTAAATCTTTTGATCTGCTCTCTTCTGGCCAGAGACTTAAAAATTTTGATCTAATTTTTGTCCAAAAAGGTTCAATTTCACTGCTAATAAATTCACAAAGTTCTTGATTGGAAGTTTTAAGCTTGTTTAAGGCAAATATTCGACTTTCAATTTGAAATGCTAAATCTTTAGCAGATATGCAAGCCTCTGATGCTTTTTGAAAACAATTAAATTCTATTTTTTTTGACAAATTAAATAAATCCTTAACAAATTTAATTGCTTCGTTTATTTCCTTTTTAGATTGTTTTTTTATCTTTGTGCCACTAATCCATTCAAAAATACCCATATTCAATTCTTTATTTGAGTCAATATAAAGTGGAACATTATCAATATTATTATTTTTTAAAGTGGCTAACGTTTTACACTCGGTCAGCAATCTGGGTCTTTTATCGGTTAAAATATCTGGATATATTTTTACAGCATAATTTTTATTATTTGCTTTTAATTTATAAATAATACTGTTTCCCTTACCTTTTACTTTTGAAATGCTATCAATTTGAAATTTTGAAAAAAATCTAAGCCACAAAATTATATCTTTCTTCAGAGGGTTACCAATGATTTTTTGGAATATTTCGGTCCAATTGTTAATTGAATAGATATTATTTAATTGTGTTAGTTTTTTTTTGGAAAAGAGGATTTTATTTAATCGATTAGGAAAAAATTCCTCTAAAAAAACTTCTGGCAGATCATCTATGAACCAATCAAGTGATAAATTAGAAATAATATCGACTTTATCTTTTCTAGTATCCGCAAAAAAAATATTTTTTCTGTCTAAGCAAATGAAATCCTTATTAAAAAAGCGTTTTTTTTCCATCCACTTTATTGCTTCACTTCTTAGAGAAATTTTTTCTTTATCAAAATGTCCGTATTCTGTTTTGTGGCTAACGATAAAGATTTTATAATGCCTAATTCTTGCAGATATTAAAAAATTAACTAAGTTAGGCATTACCTCGGCTTGATGCATATATTTACCATAAGCTTTTCCTTGCATAGTCATCCATTTTTTTTCACCATCTTTTTGTGCAAGTAAAAAATTTTTTATTTGTGATTTTGTCTTTATTTGAGATTTAGATTTAACTTTCTCTCCTTGAAATAGATTTTGAAAAAGTAAATCATATTTTGCTATCGTATTGTCAAAATCGATTCCAATTCTCATAATGTCACTTTAGAGATATGTTCTGCATTCTCTTAATATTAAAGTATAACTCATTATTAAGACTATCCAACAACAAATCATTATCAAACGCTTTGCATAGGTCTTTAACAGCATCATAAATATTATGCTCAGTCTCAAAATTCAAGTATTCTTTAATTTTTTTTGAAGAAATGTGATATGATCTATCATCATTTGATGGCGTAGTTATTAGCTTAACCTCTTTACCAACGGCATCTTTAACTGTGTTTGCCAACTGGCGTACAGATTGATTTTCATATCCAACATTAAAAATTTGATTTGCAATTATATCTTTAGGTGCTTCTAATAATTTAATATAAGCATTAACCATGTCTTTGATATGAATATTGGGTCTAAGCTGATTACCTCCAAATATTGATATTTCATTTTTGTGATACGCAAGATTAGTTAAAATATTTACTACTACATCCAGTCTTTGCCTCCTTGAGTACCCGCAAACAGTAGCGGGCCTAACAACAACTGTGGTAAAATCATCAGATTGGTATGGTCTTAAAATTTTTTCACATTCTGCTTTATACTTTGAATAATCTGTAAGCGGCTCTAATGAAATTTTTTCATGAACGTTTTTTTCTTTCTTAATTCCATAAACACTTGAAGAGGAGGCATATATAAACCTTTGAATGCCTGAATTTTTACTTATTCTAACTAGTGGGTCGAAAGAATCAAGATTTATACTTTTACCTAGGTTTGGATTAAGCTCAAAACTAGGATCATTAGAAATACAAGCTAAATGAATTACAGCGTGATGTCCTGGTAAAGTTGAAGACAAAAGAGATTCATTTCTTATGTCGCCTTTCACAATGTTAAGATTTAGATTATTTGATAGCACATCATCCCCATATATCATCAAATCTAAAACTGTTACTTCATATCCTTTATCTAAAAGCTTAGGCACTAATTCTGCACCAACGTAGCCTGCCCCACCAGTAACGAAAATTTTTTTCATTATAAATACTCTTTATATTTTTATGCTGAATATTCTCTAGAACCAATTATTAAATCAACAATAGCCAAAAGCCAAATTTGGTGCATATTTTCGACGAAGTTATATGCTTTACTATCAACCCAAAGATTGATATCACCAGTCTGTTTTAATGGATTGTTTATATCAAAACCCGAAAAAGTTATTATTGATTTAAAATCTTTTTTTCTTGCAGCATTTGCACCATTAACCATATTCAAAGAATTGCCGCTTGATGATATTAAAATCAAAATATCTCCCTTATCTCCGTAGAACTCTACAGCTTTTTCAACCCAATGTTCATAACCATAATCGTTTGAAAAACAAGTTATAAGATCAGGTTCATTAAAATTAACGCATCTTAATTTTGCATTTTTAGTTAAATCAACGCTAAAATGACTTGAAATTGCAGCACTTCCACCATTTCCAAAGATTAATGCTTTTTTGCCCTTACTGTAAACTTCTTTCAGTAAATCAGAAACCCAAACTAGTTCTTCAATAATTTTTTCATCTTTTTTTATAAGCTTTGCAAAGTCATTAAGATACTTTTTTAAAAATTCTATTGATTCTTTACTGTTTGATTGCATGTGAAAATGTTTTAAGTAGTTGCATTTTATTAACAGGAGCGCTGTTGCCTATTGTTTCAACTGATTGTGCTGCGGCTAACGAACCTATAAAAAGAGATAAGTCAAGATCTAGACCAACTCTTAAGGAACATGAGAGTAGAGCAAGCATTGCATCACCTGATCCAATCTTATCAATAACCTTGGATGCAAAAGCGGGACAGTGGTAGTAGGAGCTATCCTCAGATGAAAATAAGGTTGCACCACCGCTACCTTGCGTAACAACAAGGTTTTGGACTTTGAGAGATTTAGCTAATTTTTCCATTAAAGGTTCAACTTTATTGTCTTTGTCTCTTAATTCATGTCTTAATTCGGTTTCATTGATTATAGCGCAATTAACATCATTATAATTATTCATTGTATGGTAACCAATATTAGCAGCATTTACTTGAGCATTTAAAGAAGTAAAATTAGATTCTTTAGATATTAATTCTGCAGCATCGCTAGATATAAATCCATGTCCATAATCTGAAACAATTACTAGATCATGATGAGGTAATAATTTTTCGAAAAAATTGTTTAAATCATTTTGATTACTTTTGTTTAATTGAGAATCATTTAAAGAATAAACACCAAGACTTTTACTTTTTGATATATAATCAACAAATCTTTTTTTAACAATTGTAGGAGATTTTTCTTTGTATATAAAACTTGGTTTTACATTTTTTGGCAAAGAAGATCTAATAAAATCTTCATGCTCGCCTTCCTCGCCTAACATGCTTAAAAGTGAAACCGAGCCACAAAAGTCTGAAAGATGTCTTGCTATTGCTGCTGCGCCTCCAGAATATTGATTCATTTCGATATCTCTTAAAACTAAAACAGGCTCTTTTCCAGATTTTCCAAGAGCTTCACAAAATACATACTGATCTACAATAGTTTCACCAATAACTAAAACATTTAAATTTTTAAATTTTTCAAAAATTTTTTCAATATTATCAAATTTTTGAATTGAGACCATTTTATTAATAAAAGCTTTTTGAGGCTTGCTATAAATATCGCCATATTTATTTAATAAGCTGCTAGAGCTAAAAGTAATATCTTTAGTAAAGAAAATTTTACCACCTATTGACAATACGGCTTTTTTTTCCTCATTTATTTTTCCAGTAATATCGCTCGATAAATTCTTATAGTCAGGACCTTTGCAATAAATATCTGGCTTAATTGCTTTTATTGCATTTGTTGCTTCAGGCCACTCATTTTCAACTACATAATCTATTACCCCTAAAGACGAAATAGCTTCCATTCTCAGTGATGATGTAAAGGCTGGTCTGTTTGGTCCTTTATTCACAAAATTATCTGCAGTAACAGTTACGATCAATATATCTCCCAACATTTTGGCTTCTTCAAAATGTTTAATATGGCCAATATGCAAAAGGTCAAAAACGCCATGGCAGTGAATTATTTTTTTTCCTTTAGATTTTAGTTCAAAAACTATTTTACTAATATCTTCAATAGATTTTATCTTTGATCGCATCTAATCACTCAAATATTTAAACCATTTTTCTGTTGCTTTGGAGATTGAATCCTTATCCCAAATAGGCGCATCATTCCAATAATCAATATTTTCTAAAAGAATTTTAACGCCTTTTTCAAGACCTACACTGGGGTTCCAATTTAATAATTTTTTTGCTCTAGATATATTTGCCCAAGTACAATCTGGCTCTCCTGGGCGTTTTGGAATGTATTCTACTTCTCCTTCCAATAATTCAACTAATTTGTTAACACTATAAGTATTATCAGATCCAATATTTATTGTTTCGTTTTCAATATCTGAATTTGCTGCTAAGATTATAGCTTCTACTACGTCTGAAACATAAGTAAAATCTCTAGTTTGAGTACCATCCCCAACAACAGTAAAGGGTTTGCCGGCTAGTTTTTGAGCTAAAAAAACTCCAAAGACAGCACCATATGTACCAGATGTTCTCGATCTGGGCCCATAAACATTAAAAAACCTTAAAGATAAAGCAGAAAGCTTATATACTTTATTCCAATGCATTACAAGACTTTCACCCATGTGTTTTGTTAGAGCATATGGATACTGGGGATCTATTTTTTCATTTTCGTCAGTTGGATATTTTTTAGGAATACCATAACATGAAGATGAAGCTGAATAAATAATTTTTTTTACATTGTAATTTTTGCATGCCTTTAAGACATTTAAAGTTCCTGTAACGTTTGATTTAAAATATTTATCAGGATCTTCAATTGATGGTACTATATCTGCTAAGGCAGCTAGATGAAATACTACATCAATATTTTTAAATTGCTCCTGCCAATCTCCAGATTCTGATATATCAGAATCTATGATTTTAAGTTTAGATGATATGTGTTTAAGATTCTGCTTATGGCCAGTGCTAAAATTGTCGATTATTGTAATATTTACATTATTTTGTATTAATGTTTCAGCTAGATGACTGCCTATGAACCCTGCACCGCCAGTTATTAGAACATTGTTGTATTTCATTATGGTGAAAAATTAAAGATTTATTTTTTATTTAGCTGAAAAAATCTAACAATTGATATGATTGTAATTAAGGAATATACAACAATTATAAACATTAACTTTGAAGAATATAATCCAAAAAAAACAGGAGCTTTAGATTGATATCCAAAATAAAAAGGTGATGCACAAACAAACAAAGTTATTATGATCAGGTAAACTCTTTTATCGTTATAAATATCAAAAATTTTTTCTTTGAAATAAATCTGCATTTTTTCAATTTTACGTTTTTCATTAGAATCGCTGTTAACTATGAATCCCCTTAAAAGCGCAAGTATTGTTCCAAGAGCTAAACCAATAAGAATTGAAACAAAAATCGTTTGTCTGATTTTTTTGTTTGATGGCCTGACTGCCTCTTCTGGTGCATCGAGTACTCTTAAAATGCTAGCCTCTTGAATTTCTTCGATTTTAGCTATTTCTAATTGTTGTTTTAGCGTTAAATAAACACCTTTTTGAATCTCAACTTCTCTTGTGAGTCTTTCAAATTCAAGCCTAAGTGAAGGTGAGGATATTTGCCTATTCTGTTCACTAAATTCTTTAAGTTTTAATTCAGAATTTTCTAAATCATTTTCAACTGAAAATATTCTATCCTCAATAAATTTTACTTTTTCTAATACGCTTTGGCTTTTGAAATATCTATTTAATAATTCAAGCTCTTTTAATATAATTTCTGCAAGATTTTTTGAAAATTTCGACTCAAAAGTTGTTACAGAAATTGCGCTAATTGCGCTATTAGGTTTTTCATCGTACTTAACAATATCTTTCAACGTCAATACGGCATCATTTGTAAGCTCAGCTTTATTTAAATCCGTAATCTTTTTTTTATCATTTAAAGAAATTATTTCAAGCAAGGATAATTCTTTGTTATATTTTTCTGTATAAAATTTTTGATCTAAAATTTTCTCAATAAATCTTCTACTTTTCAATAGTTCTGGAATCAAAGAAAGGCTTGATAAATCTGATTCAGATCTGGTATCTAATCCAACCCCAAATTCAGAAGCAATGCTTGCTAAGCCGCCAATATCTCCAGCATTATTTTCAGGTATTAAAATTGTTGCCCAACTTTCAAATTTAGGCTCTACAATTAACTGAACATATGTAAATGATAAAAACAAAACAACAAAAGGAACAATTACTATAAGCTTAATTTGCTCAGCGAGAATTAAAAAAAGGTCAGAAATCGATTTTTCATTCCTTATGTCATAAAGAAATGGATTTGTACTCTTTTCTGCATTTGCAAAGTTAACAATATTTATCTGAGATATTACATGATGCGGAACTTGATCTCTAGATTTCCAATTTGAGACTGCTTGTGGAGTGGTGTTTAATTTTCTAGCTATATCAGCAAGAGATTTAGCTCCTCTTTTAAACATCAAAGATTCTAGTTCGCTAAATTTCATAAATATTTTTTAAAATTTATAATTTTATTAAAGTTGTTTTGATAAAACAGCAATGGTGACAAGCGAAGAAATTAATGATAATGCTGTATTTGCAATCTCGGTTGGATTAAAAGGCTCTGTTCGTTTTTTCTTATTAACAATTATTACTGAGCCATCTAAAATTTTTGGTGAAAATAGTGATCGGTCTGGTACGACTTCACCGTTTGGGTAAATAATTATAATATCTTTTATATCTCCATTTTTTGTAGGACCACCGGCTAAATTAACATAATTATTTAATGATTTAGATTCATCAAATTCAATTAATCCAGGGTTATATACTTCGCCTGAAACTCTTATAGTTTTTGGCTCTTCTTTAATCACAATACTATCACCAGGTGATAATGGAACAGAAAGATTATTCCAAGCCAATCTAAGTGAGTCTCTGTAGATTTCAATGCCCTCAATAAAAGATCTTCCTGTAAAACCACCAGCACGATTGATAATTGATTGTAACGATTCGTTGCTTTTTAGTAATGGATATGAGCCAGGAATATTTACTTCACCTGTAATTAAAACATTATCTTTTTCAAAAAAATTTAAGTTCGCATGAACAACCACTTTATCAAGATTATTTAATTCAAAATCTAATTTATTATTTAAAATTTCATTTAGATCAACATTTATTTCCTCTTCGAACCTTTTTTGAGGATTTCTTCTAATTATTTCTGCTTTTTTAGAGTATACTGATTTCCAAAAAGTAGTGTCGTTGAAACCACTACTAAGTTTAAGTAAATCTGAAAGCATCATTCCTTCATTAAAGTAATATTTTCCTGGTGCTTTTACCTGCCCAATAATTTCAACCTGATTGGTATTAGTCAATAGCTCCAGGACTGAGATATGATCAAAGCCATTTGTCATAATAGATTTTGTTTCATTTAAATTGACATAATAACTTTTTATCACTTTGCTGAAAGTCCCATCATTGCTAATAAAAATGCTTTCAATTCCGACGCTATTGGATGAATTGTATTTTGGGCCACCTGCAAATTGAATTAAGTCAAAAACTGTTTCACTTTTCAATGATTCATATATTCCAGGATTCAATACTGCCCTATCAATGGTTATATACGAAGTTCTTGGCTTAACAAAAACAATATCCTGATCACGTAATTGAATGTTTTCTGGTTTATTACCAAAAATAAAGTAATCGTATAAATCTATAATTTTATCAGGATTATTAAATCTTTTTATAATGATATTTCTCAACGAACCAGTAGTATCAATACCGCCAGCTTGTATTAATCCAGTTATTAAATTAGAAAAAGCGTGCACAGAGTAAACTCCAGGATACCTTACTTTGCCTACAAAATTAACATTTATAGATTTAATTTGTCCTATTGATACGTCTATGAACGTTGATGGGTTTTTTTTACTAAGGGTAGCATATACTTTTGAATATTGAGATTTTAAGTAATTTCTAGCATCCTCAATTGTTTTACCGCTCAAGGTTAATAGTCCCACTCTATCATCATAAATTTTACCATCTCTTGAAATAATATATTTTTTTCGCAATTGAGTCTCACCCCACAATGAAACGATTAGCTCATCTCCAGGTCCAAGAAAATAATTTGGTGGAGTTGGCAAATTTTCCCATATAGAAATTGAGTCTCTTAGAGTAAAAAAATCATATCCAAAATGATTTAAGTTCATTTTTTTTGATTCTTTTTCAATTTGATTTGGTTCGTATGGTACTAAACTTTTTTCTTTTAATGGTGAAAACTGCGTATCATTTTCAGATTCAAATAAATCTAAGGTATTATCAACTTCTTGTTGATTTTTGATAATTTCATTGTATTCTCTTCTCAGCTTGTTCAAATCTGTTATAGACTGAGATACCAAAAAAGCATTGCTAAAGGCAAGAATTAAAAATTTATACATATTTTGTGTATTTGCTGATTCTTAAATTATGATATTTCAAATTTATAAATAGTTTATCTAAATAAGTATCAAAAACATTAATAATTGAATAAAACGACAATACTATTTTTTTTATTTATTTTTTCGAAAATTTGATTTCTTTAAGCAATTATTTTAATTAAAAGAACATATAGTTTTTTTAATCAATTTATCTAACTTAATTACATATAAAAATGAAAATAACATTATTAATAATATGAAGATTTTAGTGACAGGTGGGTGTGGTTTTATTGGCAGTAATTTTATAATTAGTCAAATTAATAATACTCAAAATACAATACTTAATTATGATGTTTTAACCTATGCTGCTAATATTGACAACCTAAAACAAATACATAAAAGTAAAAGGTATAAATTTTTCAAAGGAGATATATGCAATATTAATGATATTAATAAAGCTATTCACAACTTTGATCCTGATGCCATAGTACATTTTGCAGCAGAATCACACGTTGATAGATCAATAGACAATCCAAATAAATTTATTTTTACAAATGTTAATGGTACAGCTAATATGCTTAATATTTCTCTGAAGTTTTACAAGGATATGACTGCTAACAAAAGAAAGCGATTTAGATTTTTGCATGTTAGCACAGATGAAGTATTTGGCTCATTGGGCACAAATGGTTTTTTTACAGAAGATACACCATACAAGCCAAGTTCACCATATTCTGCATCTAAAGCAAGCTCTGATCACTTAGTTCGAGCATGGCATAACACTTATAATTTTCCAACGCTGATTACAAATTGTTCAAATAATTATGGTCCTTATCAATTTCCCGAAAAATTAATTCCTCTAATAATAGCAAATTGTTTTGATAAAAAACCTTTACCCGTTTACGGTAATGGAGAAAATATTAGAGACTGGCTGTATGTTGCGGACCACTGCAATGCTTTAGATTTAGTGCTCAATAATGGAGAAATTGGCAATACTTATAACATCGGTGGTAATTGTGAAGTGAAAAATATTGATATAGTTAATTCTATTTGCAATTATATGGATAAATTAAAACCTATGCAAAATTCAGAAAAGTATTCATCTTTAATAACTTTTGTTGAGGACAGGCCCGGTCATGATTTTAGATATGCTATCGACTCATCAAAAATTCAAAATGATCTTAATTGGGTTCCAAAAGAAAATTTTAATTCTGGTATTAGAAAAACCATTGAATGGTATCTAAAAAATGAAGATTGGTGGAGAAAAATTCAAAATTCAAATTACGCTCAACAGCGATTAGGGCTTAAAATTGACTAGGCTTGTTCTTTTAAGGCATGGTGAAAGTGTTTGGAACCTAGAAAATAGATTTACTGGTTGGGTTGATGTAGATCTTTCAAACAATGGTAGAATTGAAGCTAAATCTGCGGGAAAATTATTAGTTAAAGAAGGATTTGGTTTTGATTTGGCATTTACTTCCCTTTTAAAAAGATCGCAAAAAACACTTGAATTATGTTTAGGCGAAATGGATTTGAAAAATATAACTATTAAAAAAGATTGGAGACTAAATGAAAGGCATTACGGATCACTCCAAGGGTTAAATAAAAATGATATGGTTAATAAGTTTGGAGAAAAACAAGTTTTAATTTGGAGAAGAAGCTATGATATTTCACCGCCGAAGCTAAAAAAGACTGATAGCTCACACCCAATAAATGATCCTAAATATTCCAATATTAACCGTAGAGATCTTCCATCTACGGAGTCATTAAAAGACGTAATAAATCGATTTTTACCATTATGGCATAAAAAGATAATTAAAAGTATAATGCAGAACAAAAAAGTGCTAATTGTAGCACATGGCAACTCTTTAAGGGCTATTTATAAGATAATAAATAAGGTTAGCCATAAAAAGATATTAGAATTCAATATTCCTACTGGCATTCCATTGGTTTTTGAATTTGACAAAAATCTAGACCCGATAAAAGATTACTATTTAGGCGATAAAGAAGAAATATCAAAAAAAATTCAAATGGTAAAAAGTCAAATTTCTAAAAAAGGTTAAAGATAAATGAAAGGTATAATTTTAGCTGGAGGAAGTGGAACTCGACTCTACCCATCTACCAAAGCCATCAGCAAACAACTTTTACCTATCTATGACAAACCAATGATTTATTATCCTTTATCAATTTTAATGTTGAGCAAAATTACAAATATTTTAATTATTTCTACTCCCAGAGATATATCAAGCTATAAAGAGCTTTTAGGAAATGGTTCAAAATACGGGTTAGATATAAAATTTAAAGTTCAAGATAAGCCTGATGGCCTTGCGCAAGCTTTTATTTTGGGGGAAGATTTTATTGAAAATGATAATGTTTGCTTGATTCTTGGGGATAATATTTTTTATGGCAGCCAACTGCCAAAAATACTAAAAAGATCAACAGAAGAAGTAAAAAATAAAAAAATAGCAAAGGTTTTTGGGTATTATGTCAACGATCCTGAAAGATATGGTGTAGTCGAATTTGACAAAGATGGTTCTGCTATAGCAATAGAGGAGAAGCCTAAAAAAGCAAAAACTAATTATGCTATTGCTGGTTTGTATTTTTATCCAAATGAAGTTATTGAAATCGCTAAGAATCAAAAACCCTCACTAAGAGGAGAGCTTGAAATAACTGATACAAACAAAGAATTTTTAAAAATGAACAAGCTAAAAGTTGAAAAAATGGGTCGAGGTTTTGCTTGGCTGGACACTGGGACTCATGATGCTCTTATTGAGGCTTCCCTATTTGTTCAAACAATAGAAAAAAGGCAAGGTATGAAAATATCCTGCATTGAGGAGATTGCATATAGGTTAAAATTAATAACAAAGAATCAGCTAATATCCCTTGGCGAAGAAATGAAAAATAATCATTATGGAAAATACTTACTAAATCTAACTAAAAATAATTTTTGATTTTTAAATACTGATTTTTTTTGATTAATAGATTATTTATTTGTATTTCATTTTGTCTATTAGATCACCATTAACCTTATCATTTGCTAAATAAAAGCTAAAAATTTTAACGTTTGCTAAGAGAATAAAATTAGTTTTATTCATGCTAATGATTCAAAAAAAATCCATTTCAAGATAGGATATGGATCGTAGTTAGATATTTTGATATACAGCTTGCTAAACTGTCTAGAAAGCCTTGTTTAATTTAAAATTTTGAATAATTAACGCTGCATAAAATAATATTTTACGACGTTTAAATTAATTATTTAAAACTTGAACTATAATATTTTGTTCTCTTTTACTCAAATAGGGATGCATTGGAATTGAGAATATTCTTTTTGAGATATCTGCAGCAACTGGAAAACTGTTTTTTTTATAATTTAAATATTTAAAAACCTTTTGTAAATGCAATGGAATTTCATAAAAAATAGCAAATGGTATATTGTTTACACTAAGTTTTTCTAAAATAGATTTTCTATCCTTTTCATTTTTAGCTAAGATAGAAAATTGAGCCCATGAGGATAAATAATTTTTAGGTATGTAGGGTTTTATTAATTGTGCGTTTATATTTTTTTTGTAATAATTTGCAATTTTATTTCTTAAAATTAATTCTCTCTCAAAAACTTTAAATTTTTCTAAAAGTATTGCAGCTTGTATAGTGTCCAATCTTCCATTTAATCCTATCCTAATATTTTGATACTTATTTTTTCCTCCTCCATGCACTCGAATAGATCTCATTAAATCAGCTAACTTATCATCGTCTGTAAAAATAGCTCCACCATCTCCATAGCAACCCAAAGGCTTAGCGGGGTAAAATGATGTACTTGATACATCCCCAAATGATCCTGCTCTTTTTTCACCAATTTTACTACCAAATGCTTGGGCAAAGTCTTCAATAAGAAAAAGTTTATATTTTTTTGCAATATCCTTTATCATTCTATATCTGGCGGGTAATCCAAATATATCTACTGGAATTATAGCTTTAGGTTTCAAATTTTTCTTTTTTGCAAAAGCGATTGCCCTCTCAATATTTTCTGGATTTATGTTAAAGGTTTGTTCGTAAATATCCGCAAACACAGGTGTAGCTCCTAGCATTGCAATTACTTCAGCAGTAGCAATGTAAGTAAAAGGAGAAGTTATAACAGCATCACCAGGACCAATATTTTTAGCCATTAAGGGTATTAATAAAGCATCAGTCCCAGATGAACAACTAATGCAATGCTTTTTATTTACGTATTTTGCTAGTAAATCTTCTAATTCAAATACTTCTTTTCCTAAAATAAATTGTCCATGGTCTAAAACTTCTTGTATGCGTGAATTTATTTTTTCTCTTATAAAAGCTAGTTGCTTGGATAAATCTATAAATTGCATATAATTGTAATTACAGTTTTATATAATATAATCCTGTTTTATTGTTGTTAAATACTAAATTAATTTACAACATGTCAAATAATACCAAAGGAGCTCTTTTTTCAAACACAATTGAGAATTCTACTAATTTATCGATAGATGATTTAAATAAGTATTTACCTGCTGTCCAAAATGTTGATGACTTAATATTTGACAAACAGGCTTCGGGGGGTGAGGTTTTTTATGGACTAGGAACAGTGGGTTTAATGAAAATTCCAGAAAATACCATTGATTTAATAATTACAGAGCCGCCAAATTTTCCAATCACAAGCCTTAAAAATAAAGTAAAAACTTTATCAATTAATGAATACCTTAGCTGGAATAGAAAATGGATTGATGAATGCTTTAGAATCCTAAAAGATACTGGTTCAATTTATTTAATATGTGATTGGAAGTTATCAGGCATGTATCAATCTATATTAGACCAAAAATTCAAAGTTCGAACAAGAATTTCTTGGAAAAATAGATCTAAAAAGACCTCAGATAATTTATTGTGGAATGATAATTTATCTGATACTTGGTTCGCAACAAAATCAAATAACTATGTAGTAAACCAAAAAGATAATGAAAGAGTTGCGAATCTTTGGTATAACGTTATTGACTATAAATCAAAAGAAAATGAAAAGCTGCCCAAAGAACTTTTAAAAAAAATAATTAGAGTTTCAAGTTATAAATTGAATTGGGTTCTTGATCCATTTTGTAGAACAGGCACAATAGGAGCCAACGCAATTGAAACAGGAAGAAGATTTATTGGCTTCGAAGCCAATAAAGATAAACTTCTGTTATCCATGAAAAAAATCGATAGGAAATGATTATGGGTATATTTGATATCATTAAAACAGATATGTACAAAGCTATGAAAGAAAGAGACAAAGTTAAATCTGTTGCTTTGAGGACTGCGCTTTCAAAAATAAAAGATAAACAAATAGAAAAGAAAGATACACTAAATGATTCTGAAATAATTAAAGTTTTAAGAGGCTTAGTCAAGCAAAGGGATGAATCTATAAAACTATATGTTGATGCTGGCCGTGTTGATTTAGCTGATAATGAAAAATTGGAAAAAAAATATTTGGAAACCTATTTACCAAACATGTTAAGCAAAGAAGAAGTGAAAATTATAGTTAAAACTATAATAAAAGACTTAAATACTGATTCTTTAAATGATATTGGTAAAATTATGCGCGAAGTAATGAAAAGAGGCAAAGGTTTAATTGACGGAAATATTGCACGGCAAATAGTAGTTAGCATATTAAGCAAATAAATGATTCTTTTCATTGATGGATTAGTTGTTTTCTTTGCTTTGATAAATGGCTATCTGGGGTTAAAAAGGGGATTCTTAGAAGAAATTGGTAGAATCCTGGGTCTAACTTTTTCTATTATAATTTCATTTAATAATTACTTAAATCTATCTGAAATAATTTCAAAATGGACTTCCATAAATCAAAAAGGTATCCTAATTATTAGTTATTTAATTATTTTTATTATTTCAATTCAATTTTTTCGATTAATATCTAGAATATTACAATTTTTATTTATTTCAAAATCTACAAAAATGATGGATAAACTTCTTGGTGCTTTACTTGGTTTTTTTAAGGGAATGATATTTGTTTCTATCTTTGTATGGTTTTTCGAATTAATACCTAATTATAAAATTTCAAAAATTATATTATCTGAATCTAAAATAACTTCACAATTAGTTTATTTTAGAACTACTATATCCGAAATTTTCTACTTTGATAAAACGATTAAAGAAAGCGAGAAAAAGATTGAAAAGTTAATCAAGGATCTCGAGTCGTAAATTGGGCAAAATTCCTCAAAATATCATAGACCAAATAAATGAAACAGCAGATATAGTCGATATTGTTTCTCAAAGAGTTGATCTGCAAAAAAGAGGGAAAGATTATTTTGGATTATGCCCTTTTCATTCTGAAAAGACACCATCTTTTAGCGTAGCTCCTGATAAAGGTATATTTCACTGCTTTGGTTGTGGCAAAGGAGGTAATTCCATAAACTTCTTAATGGAGTATGAAAAAATTGATTTTATGGATGCTGTTATGGAGCTTGCAAATCAATTAGGTATAAATATAAATGTACACAAAAGTGATAGTTCAGAGGAATTTTTTAGTTCACTTTATGACATACATCAAAAAGCAACAATGTTCTACAGGCAAAATTTAAACAGTGATGGAGGCGCAAAAGCAAAGCAGTATCTTCTTGATCGTGGCATTAATGAAGCGTTTTTAAAAAAGTTTAAAATTGGATTTGCTTTGCCAGATCAAGCTAAAGGATTGTTTAACTATACAAGAAATTTTAACTATAATAATGATGTAATAAAAAAATGTGGATTATTTGGCTTTTCGGAAAAAAATACATATGATCGATTTAGATCGCGAATTATTTTTCCAATTTCTAA
>MDTD01037884.1_pt1 | contig 67462 bp, 47 predicted proteins | sample 811221 | NCBI WGS metagenome assembly MDTD01 (sample SAMN05326646, study PRJNA326480) | marine metagenome | isolation source: seawater | place: Pacific Ocean: South West | collected 2011
CCCTCCTCTCGAAAGGCTTGAGAGGAGGGAAGAGCCGAAGGCGAAGGGTGGAGAGTTTGTCGAGGCATATGTTGCAAAGCGCACGAAGCAAATAAGCCCGAACAGGGCGCTTGCTTTGGGTGCAAGTGCAACGTCTGCCGGAACAGATTTTAAGCGAAATATCGTATATATCGGATGAATGGTCCCTCCTCTCGAAAGGCTTGAGAGGAGGGATGTCACGAAGTGACAGGGTGGTGAGTTTGTTGAGGTGGATGATTGCAAAGCGTACGAAGCAAATCAGCTATGAAGAGAAGCCTCTCCAGGAAGAGTTCTGTCAGTGGTAAAGCCCTAACCCCGCAGGGGTTCAAATGCGGTCCAGCGCGCTGCGCTGGTGCAACGTCCGCCGGATCAGATTTTGAGTATTTTTGTTGGAGGAGGATAGAGGGGTGAGCAGGCGAGGTGTTATGTGGAGCGGTAGGGTTGCCATGGGGCGTAGGGTTGTCCTTGGACACCAGCACCAGAACCACGCCAGCCATCACCACCCTGGAATTGGGTCCAGCGGAGTTGGACAGAGCTACGTTCGTAGAAATCTTTGTAAAATTTCACTTCGAGGTTGTCTTTGACACTGAATGTAGGCTCTGTGCCTTTTGCACGAAGAGCCTGAAGATAGGTTCCGCCAATGGCACCACTTCCAACGCGTCCAATCGCCATTTTATCCTCCTACATTGCTGCAAAGACCACCGGGTCTGTTGCGAGTCAGTTTGTTTCTATTAAGAAATCAAGATGATGTTACATATTTGTGAACGGATCATCAAGGATCTTGTGTGATTTTGGCATAGAACCAAGAAGGACACAAGAGCTGGATCGATCGCCTTGTGTAGATTATCGGTGCAGTTGTCGAAAGGTTGCGATCTTTTTTTGGGAGCAGAAGGTCACAGAGATGGTCTTGCATTTGCGGGCGAGGCGTGGGATAACAGTGCTGCGATGTTGAAAGAAGGACAAATCCTCGCGCTGACACCGAAGCTCACCTGTTATCGTCATTTTTTTCGTTTTTTTTCTTCCTTTCATTTCAAGTCGTTAGGGTTATTTCAAAAAAAGAATTGGGTGCGTGCGATAAAAACGAGATAAGAACAAGACTAGTAAGAACAGGTACGGTGTGTACAGAGCTACTCGATTGCGTTCACAACAAGAAGCGCAATGATAAAGAGTAGATATGAAACAGATCGTACAAAGGATCACTATGCGCTTGCGATCAGGATCCGGATCGCAAGAACGAGTCCAATAGAGAGAAGAAAGATCATGATCAAGTTGACGCAAAACCAACACGAAAAAACTCCCCAATTGAAAAGAATCGTGCGTGGTATTTGTTTGGAGAGAAAAGCCATGAAGAAGGTATTGTTGTTGTTGTTGATGTTGTTGGTTGTGCCTTCAGTGGCGAACGCAGCACCAGGCTACAGCTTCATTATTAATGATAGTCAATTGCGAAAAGATCCAACGTACTGGCGTGCAAAAGCACCCATGGTACCTTCCTTGGGTGTTGGTCTTGGCTTTGGTTTTCGTCCTGTCTACTACGCGCCTTCCAACGCAGAAGTCCAACCCTACATTACGTCGGGTTTGAGCATCAGCATCGGCGCTGTCGCAGCCCAATTTGGCGCACGTGGATACTGGAGTGACCTTCGTATGGGTGTTAGCTGGGGCTTCTCTAAAGCCCTTACCGACAACGTCGGAAGCTCCCAGTACGCACGCCTCGAATATCCAAGAGACGTAGGTCTCAGCCTTGGAAAATCCCTGTTTGTTGAGAAGAACACAGGAATTCGCGTTGGTTTTGGTGTGAGTGGTCGCATCCCAGTGTCCCCTTCTTCCCAGTTGCGCACATTGATCACAAGCTTGAGCCCCCGCCTCTCAGCGTCCAAGACGTTCTTGGGTCGCATCTCGCTTTCTTACGGATTCGGCGTCAACTTCAACTTCTACTTGCAAGACAGTGGTGTGTACAACCCCGACCTCGCAGGTATCCCAGGCGTCAACAATCGCTGGGGAATGAACCACTCATTTGGCTTGGGTGTTGCGATCTTGCCAAACCTGCGTGTGAGCTTTGGATTGAGCATCGGCGTAGGCTACTCATTTGCTGACAACTACACAGCAGTCGACGGTCCACAGGTCTTCGGTGCAGAGAACCTGACCCCTGCGGATCTCGCATCCTTCCCCATCAACGAAGGAAACTCATACGGAATTGGCTTTACATTGAGCTACGCTATCAACCGACACATCGGCTTGAGCCTCGGTTACAGCAACGGCGGTCGCCAATTCGAATGGCAATTCGATTCCCAAGGAAACAGACACTTTGTTTTACGTAACCCGTTTAAACTCGAAAATGGCTCATTTAACTTCGGTATTCGCGGAAGTATCTAGAGTCGACAGCTCTCAGGAGGACAAAAAGAACATTGGAACGTAGAAGACCCATCGATGTATTGGCGAAGGTCATAAGGACTTTCGATTGGCAGTCGTGAAGGAGGAACTGGAGATGAGAAGACACCTCACCGTGGTGTTGCTCACACTAGCAAGCATGTTCCTGTCCAGCATAGTCGTAACAGGCTGTGCTTACAGGCGAGCAGACCGCAGTCTTGTTCAGCCGCTTGCGTTGAGCAAAAAGCAATTTAAAGGTGAATGGTACTACATGAAGACGGTCTACGAAGCACCCTTTGAGTCAGGGTTCTTCAACGGCCAGGGCGGTTGGCCACTTGGTGCCAAGATCCGTTGGGAGATCACAGAGCGTTACCTGTACGCATTTAACGCTTCCCCCAACGTCCGTAACACTGATAGCGAATTGACTCCATTGGCAGCATGGCCAATCACAAGTCACTTCGATATCAAGCCCGCCATCAACTATATGACAGGCGAGCCCTCGAACGTGATCATCGAGGAGCGACGTGATGGTCTTCCCTGGTATCAGCGTAAGTACATGCGCGTTATGTGGGAAAGACAATCATTGTCCGACTGGACAGACATCTTCCAGACATACTACAAATGGATGGGTGTTGTTCGCGTTGAGCCCGCAAACTACGTTGCACCACAGAAGGTGGAGATGTCTTCAGACTACATGACTTTTGTGTCTGATGACCTGATCACCAAGATCTACGACAGCTACTACAACATGGTGATCAAAGAGATCCCCATGTCATCGTATCGTGTTCGTACTCGCCACGCCTTCAGAAAGGTCAAAACATCCACGTACTCCCCCAAAGAGTACAACGATGCCATGTTTGCGAAGTTTGGTAACTTCCGTACGACTGTCGTCCGATACAACCAACAACGTGGTATCGTCGACTGGAGTTACAAGTTCTACGCAAGTCGCCACAACGTCGCGACCCAAGAAGAGCTCGACAAATACGCAGCCGACAACACGCCAGAAGATCAGCAAAAACCCAAGCAGGTCGTCTACTACCTCTCCCCAGACTTCCCCGAGGAGTTGATGGAAGGTGTGCGTAAGGTCGAGAAGGGTTGGAACGAAGCATTCCAACACGCGCTGCAGCGTAAAGACCAGGTCTTCGAGATCCGTTGTAACGGATACAAGATGATGGACGGAAAAGCTGAGTGTGACGCAGCCAAAACAGGTATTCGTCGCGACCTTGGTGATCTCCGCTACAACTTCATCTGGTGGGTTAATCCTCCACAAGCAGGTGGTCTTCTCGGTTATGGTCCCAGCCTCGCGGACCCAGATACTGGTGAGATCGTTCACGGCTCCGCTTACATCTACGGTGCTCCCCTCCGTCAGATCGTCGACTCCTACATGGTCCTCTACGATATGACAACAGGCCGTTATAAGAGTGAAGACATCCAAAACGGTGTCGAATACCTCAACGCAGCCTTTAACCTGAACAACAACTTGCCCCTCGCGTTGCCCAATGGCTCCACGCAGAAGGCTATCAACCCCACAGTGACAGGACCCAAAGTCCGCACACTGAATACACCCGCGAAAATCCTCACGCGCATCAAAAGCCCTGGGTACTTGCAACGTATGCTGCAAGTGAAAAAAATCGATCAGGCTTCCATCACTGCAAGCCTCTCTATGATCGACAACCACCCACTCGCAAAACAAACATTGATGCACGATGAGATGGTACAGCTCGCATTCCCAGGTCTCGACCCTTCAGCAGTCCTGACGAACTCAGATGCGAAGGTCCAAGAGATCCTCAACCGCTACCACCCCGTCGAGATGTTGAAGCCACACCGTCTGCGTGACATGCTCAACACCTTCCTCGCGCCATCCAAAATGAACATGTACATGGCCGACTACTACGACGATGTAGCGCTGCAATCGTTCTTCAAGTACCACATCCAAAAGAAAACGCCTCGCAACGAATTGCGTAAGCGTATCATGGAGTTCTTGTTTGTCTCTGTCACCGCTCACGAATGTGGTCACACGCTCAGTTTGACACACAACTTCAAAGGCTCAACTGACGAGTACAACTACCACGACTCCTACCACGATCTCGCGAAAGACGGAAAAGTCAAATGTCAGGACGACGACAAATGTCCTCCCGACATGAAAGTTCCCGCTTCAACGAGCAAAGAAGACATCACAGCAGTCCAACGTTTCTACCGAAACGCTTCTATCATGGACTACGCTGGCGAATACTATGACGACACACTCGGTGTAGGTAAAACTGACAAAGCAGCGATCGCATTCATCTACGGTGGATTGGTCGAAAAAGCAGTCAGTGATCCTCGCGAGCAAGGTGAGTTGATCAAATGGAGCGTCGAGGTTGAGCGTAAAAACCAAAACCCCAACGATCCCCTGAAACTCCGTCCCTTCCGATTCTGCTCTGACTACCGCGTCGGCCAGGATCCCCTGTGTCAACGTTGGGACTCCGGTCCAGGCGCAGTCGATATCGTCCAACGTATCATCAAAAGTTACGATCGTACTTACCCACTTCGTTACTTCCGTCGTGGACGTCGTAGCTACAGCATGAACGCTGCGTTCTACCGCAACTTCTTCGGGTTCCAACATATCGCGAGTATTTACCAAGACTGGACATACCGCGTTATCACACAACCCGGTTACAAGAAGACCAAGGACTTCGAAGATAAACTCCAGGCGATCCAAACAGGTTTCCAATTCTTCACAAGAATTTTGACCACACCACGTGTTGGACAGCACGAGTTTGACAAGATCTCCCAAACATGGCAGCTCAGCGCGACAAGTGAAGACATTCACCGCGTCAAAGTGGACATCCCAGTGGGTGTTGCACGCTACATGTTTAGTACCGTCCAAGACGGTTACTACGGAATCTTCCGTCTCCGACGTTCAGGTTCATTGTATGACAAATTGTTGTCCCTCATGTCGATGTCGATTCGCTCTTGGGGTTACTACAACAACGACGTCAACTGGATTTATACCAACTTCTACGATCTGTTTACAGAAGATACAACAGAGCTGTTCCAACAAGGTATCTCCAGTGTTTGGAAGCCAGACAGTCCACTGTTGTTTAAAATGGAAGTGGAAGAAAACGGCAAGAAGATCCAAGCGCCCATCGAACCAGGTTGGCACCCCTTCTTGCAGTACAACAGTATGATTTACGGACTCGCGTTGCTCAACAACCAACTGTCTGATCGTACATTCCAAAACTTCATGCGCGTTGGTATTGAAGGTAGCGGTAAATCCTGGACACCACCAGGCTCCAAAACTGTCACCTGTCCTGACATCAACAGCGTCACCAAACACTACAGTTGCAAATCCGCTCCCGTACTCTGTTTCATGAACGCACAAAAGACACGTACCTACTTCGGTGTTCAAACAGAAGCAAACAACAGCGTCTCTTGGCAGCTCGTCAAGCGTGGCTGTGAGCTTGCTGAAGAAGTCGAGTTGTTGCGTAATAATACAGCGAACGTCGAGCGTTCGGACATCGAACGTAAAGAGAATGAGCTTCGTCTGCTTGAGACCGTACTCACCTACATGCAGTACTACGTCTCGATCTATGGCGGTTGATCATGAGAAACAGAATACAAATCCTCTTCGGACGGAAGGAGTATAAAATGGCTACCCACCGAAAAAAGTTGTCCCTGGTGCTCCTATTTTTGGGCGCACTAGTACTTGGGGCTTCAGTGGGAACAGGCTGTGCCATTCAGCGAGGTGAACGCAGTGTCGTTCAACCTCTCGCGCTGAGCAAGACCCAATTTCAGGGTGAATGGTACTACCAAAAAACAATCACTGAAGCGCCATATGACGCACCTGGCGTATTTATCGGATCGACCTCCACTGGTTACAAGATCCGTTGGGAAATCACAGAGCGTTATCTTTACGCTTTCACCACACAACCAAACGTCCGTAACGCGGACTCCACAGTTGCACCAGTCGCGGCGTGGCCCATCATCGGTCACTTTACGATCCGCCACCGTATCAACTACTCCACAGGACAGCCCTCAAACGTTGTCTCTGAGGACTACATTGATAAGCCCTGGTATCAACGCCCACACTTCCGCGTTGCTTGGGAACGTTCCTTCATCACAGACTTCTCTAGTTCCTTCTGGATCTACAGAATGTTCGGATATGTCGTAGGCGAAAGACCCGTCAACGTACGTCCCGAAAAAGTCCGCATGTTGAAAGACTACATGGACTTTGTCACAGAAGAAGTCATCAGCCCAGGCGTCGGCGCACTCATTGGAAAACTCAACACTTCCATGCCAGTGTCCGCATACCGCATCAAGTACCGTCACTCGTTCCGCAAGGTTGGTAAGTCCACCTACACACCACAACCCATGAGCGACGATCAATTTGAAAAATTCGGATTCTTCCGTACAGCGATCATCAACAACCACATCGACCGTGGTCTCGTTGACTGGAGCTACCAGTACTATGCAAACCGACATAACGTCGCGACACAAGCAGAGCTGGATAAGTACGAAGCCGACAAAACTCCTGAAGCAGATCGCAAACCCAAGCAGATCGTCTACTACCTCTCACCGGACTTTCCCGAGAAGTACAAAGACACTGCTCACCTGATCATGGAAGACTGGAACAAAGCGTTCCAAAACGCGCTGGGTCGTAAAGATCAAGTCGTCGTCCTCCACGAAAATGACTTCGGTCTGCCTGAAGGACAAAAGCGCGAAATCGGTGATATCCGATACAAGTTCCTCTACTGGGTCGCGAAACCCATCTCCATGGGACTGCTCGGATATGGACCTAGCTTCGCAGACTACGACACTGGTGAGATCATCTCCAGCGCCGCGTACGTCTACGGTGCAGTCGTCGACCGCGTCGTCAACCGCTTCATGCTTTACTACGATATGGTCAAAGGAACCTATACCGACGAAGAACTTCGTAACGGTAAAGATTACCTCGACATCATCAACAACTTCGGCAACAGCACAAACGGAACAAGCCAACCTCTGACCGCCAAAAATGGCGTGAAGATTATGCCCCCTGCATACAAAGGCTTTGACATCCAAAAAGCTCACAACTACGTGCACACTGCTGAATTTAAGCACAAAACACAGCTGCTTAAGAAATTGGACCGCACCGCGATCCAAGCGCGTATGTCAATGCTCGACAACAAACCCCACCTTCAGTGGGCGATGATGAGCGATGACATGTTGCGTGGCCTGTTCCCACAAACAGAGCCCGCTGCACTTCGCCAATCAAACAGCGACACAGCGCGTAACATCCTTGAGTCCTACTTCAACCCTGCAAAATTGACTCGCATCACGGGTCTTCGCAAGTTGATGAATGACGCAGATGAGTTCTCCAAGCACAACGCAATGCTCGCTAACTACGTTGACCCTGCGTTGCAAAAGTTTGTCGTCGCCAACAAAAACCTCAGCCGCTCCGAGCTCGCTGATAAGATGGCACGCATGATCTTCCGTGGTACAGAAGCACACGAGATCGGTCACACACTTGGTCTTCGCCATAACTTCTCCGCTTCCGCTGATGAGCCAAACTACTTCCCCGAGTACTTTGAGCTTCAGAAAAAGCAAGGTGGAAATACTCCAGGTGATGACAAAGACAACCGTCACTCGTGGTTCTACATGTACTCATCTATCATGGACTACCACGGTGAAGTCTATGGTGATGCAGTCGGTATCGGTAGTTATGACTACGCAGCGATCCGCTATGGTTATGCCGGAAAACTCGAACTGGATAACACAGATGATTTGACACAGTATGTCAAAAAGGTCGCTTCAGCGTTCAAAACAACTGAGTACTACAAAGATCTCTACACAGAACTCAAGATCGAAGAGAGCGCACTGAAAACAAGCAAAGGTCTCGATGGTCAAACCATCTTCGACGCCAACCAGAGCTTGCTCAAGGTTACAGGTGTTAAAGCAGATGGCTCCACCACTTTGATCATGAACTTGACCGCTGATGACCTCAGTGGACGTCGTGCACTTCAACGTATCAAGGCGATGTTCAACATCATCCCCCAAGATGCACGTCTCTTCGCAGATGGTTACCTCTTCATCGATGATGGAAAGACACCTCTGAAACGACGCTTCTACCGATTCTGCTCTGACGAGCTCGTCGGTCAAAACCCATACTGTAACCGCTTCGACTCCGGTTCCAACCCACGCCAGATCGTCGACAACATGATTCGTCGATACGACGGTGTGTACCCACTGGTGAACTGGAGCCGTGGACGTCGTTACTTCCGCTTGGGTTATGGATACCTCTCCTACCTGATCGGTCGTTTCCGTGTTGTCAACGACTTCTATCAAAACTGGATGTTCCGCGTCATCAACGAAGCCAACTTCGACGGTAGCGCTGAGTACTACAACCAGCTCGCTGCGATCTCCAAAGGTCTCGGCTTCATCAGCCGTGTCATCCACACGCCTGAGCCAGGAAACCACGTCCTCGACACCGATCAAAATATGTACGTTGCGTCGCCCACCAAAACGGCCAACAACATTAACATCCCCATCGGTATCGGACGTTACTTCTACAGCCGTCTGCAACAAGATGAGCTTGGCCTCGCGATGTACCGCTTTGATCGCATCGGTACCATGTACGACAAGTACGTGGCGATGATGACACTTGGTATTCGCGACTGGGGTCTTGTCCGTAACCGCTTGAACTTCTTCTACGTCAACTTCCTGGATTACTTCTCCAGAGATGATGTCACGGATATGTTCACAGGTTCGATCTCCGGTATCTTCGAGAAGAAATTCGCGATGACACACGACGACAAGATGATCGCTCCCAACTTCCACCCTGTCCTCCAGTACTTCAGCATGTACATGGCTATGACCATGCTCAACAGTGGGTTCTTTGGTAACACCTTTACCCACTACATGACTGTCGCAGCTGTTGGTAGTGGTGATAGTTGGACACCTCCACCAGGTGCCAAGACCATCTCGTTCTCCAACACCTCCAACACCATGACCTACTTTGCTGTCCAAACACGCGACAACAAGAGTATCGCTTACAAGCTCGTCAAGCTCGGAAACGACTACTCGACGAAGCTCAAAGAGTTGCGTGCAGCACAGCCCACGTCCGCTGTCAACAACGTCAAGATCAAAGAGCTTGAGTCCAAGCTCCAGTGGGTTGAGACGGTCATCAACATGATGAAGCTTTATGTAGACACTTACTTCGAAGGATAAGCAAAAGCTTCGTTGGCCCCCTCAATAAGGGCCTCACAGAAAGGGGCCCTTTCCCCCCTTTTTCTATTCCCATTTTTTGAACAAAAGAAAGTAACAATTGTTCATGACATTCATTGCGTATCGTAGTATATTCTCAGCGTCCCCCGACATGGGGGTACACTACGATACGCCATCCCCTTCATGAACACATAAAAGGTTTGATAGGAGTTCACCACATCATGGAACGCCTTTTCGCGAAATATTTCAAACGTATTGTTGTCGTAAGCATGTTGTTTGCGGGTCTCTCATTTGTCGCCTGTTCAATCGTTCCTCCTCCCCTTCCCACAGAAGGTCAGGATCCCAATAAGAAGGTCGAAAAAGACGTCACAGCCGCCAAAGACCTCAACATCTGGAACGGAACAAAGCCCGGTGAAAACCCACCTGAGTTCCCCAAACCACTCCACCTCACAGAGTGCAGCGCGGACACTGACTGTGGTAGCGGTATTCCCCCCAATGGTGGCGCACAGACCTGTGTGAACCTCCTCGGAACACCCACCTGCTTCTTCCCTTGTGATCCTGACAAAGGCGTCGGTGACAAGCAAAACCCAGACTGTATCCAACCCGAAAACTGTATTCGTCTGAACTCGAACGAGGGGATCTGCATCTACGTTCCAGGTCAGCTCTACGGTATCGGTACCTATACAGCTGTTGTCCAACACAAAGCCGGTGAGCAATGTCTCCTTCGCTTTGGTGGTTGCATCAGCGGTTTGACCTGTGTTGACAACCAACGACACGGTTCAGTTGGACGTTGCGCTGAAGAGTGTATTCCTCCCCTCGATAGCAGCACACCTGCTCCCACTTGTGAGACGCCTAACACCGTATGTACTCGTCTCGCCAATGGCTTTGGTGCCTGTCTGCCCAAGTAATTCCGCCTCTTCTCCCCACAAGTTTCCAACCGGACCTTCCCGCAACGCTCCTTTCTGTGATATTCTCATCCTCCCAACACTCTCTCGAAATGTATAGGAAGGGAATCTCTGTGCCCCAGCGCCCGTCACGAAAATGGATCTGGCAATTTATCCCAAGCTCTCTTGTAGGCTCGATCTTCATCTTACTAGGGCTGTGGTGTTTCCTACACCCTGCGATCTTTTTTATGTATGGTGTGTTGTGGTTTTTTCTTGGCGCAGGGATCTTGGGCGGGAGTATCTACTTCCTCGCCCAGAGCGCGAGTATGAGCACAAAAGAGCTCAGCAGTCTTGGGCTTGGTGTAGTTGTCGCAGAGACCCGACTCCCCCAACCCCCATACCAATGTCAAAGATGTAAGAAGACCTTCCACTTTCGCCCTACTCTTCGAGGAGATGAGGTCTTTTGCTCAAAGAGTTGTGAGTTCCCCTCCCGCCAGCCCGAGATCGAAGAAGAGCCGATCTTGCTTCCGCCTCCCCTCTACGCTGAAGAAATCCACAGTACACTAGAAAAGGCCATTCAACTCGCAGAGAGAGCGCTCCGTAACGCCTCAGAAGGCAAGCTCGACCGCCCTTTGCTCAAAGCCACCCGAAAAGGCCTCGGCGCAGGAAAACTGACACAACACGTCATCACCTCTTTGCTGGTTTGGGGCGCTCACGAGTGGGCCACCAGACTCCTCAACGCACCCCCTCCAGAGCCCACGCTCGAAGGAGGCAGCACTGGTTCAGCCAGGTTTTTCTCGGTAGCGAGAGAATGTCAGCAATTTGTCTTGGAGTTGGAGCAAGGCGAAGATCCCTTTGAGATCCTCCAAATCGAAGATGCCCTGGAAGAAGATGATATCAGGGCTCTCAGGCAAGAACCACACTCTCCAGAAGAGCGCGCAGCGTTCGAGCAAATAGAGAAAGCATTTCAACAGCTTCAGGGGTTGATCGTAGAGCGAACCATCGAGATGGAGCTTCCTAATCTGTCGTAGAGCGCTCCGAAGATGTAGGGGATATCGTTGTTTGGAAGTGGTGAATTCACATGACTCGAACGGGGATTTTTGGAAGCTCTTTTTCACGAGCAAGGGTCAGACGACGATAACCATCGAGCAGTACGTACTGTTCGCCTTCTCGTCGGATACGGATGGGGTGAAGCTGAAACTTTCCGGCATCGAAAAGCTCTGAGATCTCTTCATACCGTTTATCTTTGACATCATAGTCATCAAATTGCACAGGGACGAGGATCTCTTCGAGCGCCAATTCTTTGGGGTGATTGTTTGGTAGCTCAGGTGACTTCTCCAAAAATGCCTTGAGATTCGTACTCGATTCGAGGAGAAACTCGTTCCCTTCAGAGGCTTTGGCGACACTGTGTTTGAAGACAAATACAACCCCACCTTCATCGAGCTCCAACAAGAATTGAAAACGATCGGACCAACCCACTTTCCCTTTTAACAACAACCCATCGTGTGTCACGAGCGAAAGGGAAGAGCCGCTTTTGAGAAGATCATCGGAGAGCTCAATCCGCCGGGAAGGCTCACGTGGCGGATATTGCAACAAAGACATCTGATCGAGATTGACATGTATCTGGCTGAGAATGGCGTCTGCTTCGGAGGAAACATAGACAAAAACACATCCGAGCTTGCGCAAACGAAGGGCTTCTTGGTGTTCCGTTTTCATGATCAACATGAGCGGCTGGATCTCTGTAATCACCCCTTCAAAGCGAGGAGAGTGGAATCGCCAAACGGAGACAGAGTTCCCCTCTTCACTACGATTTCGCAGAAACTCATCCCCCATCGAGCCGAGATGTGCTTCTTGTTCGAGTCGCTCAGCGAGTAATTTCATCCGCTCTTCTTGTAATTCCTTCGCCCGATCACGCTCTTCAGAAGTACGTGTCGAGAGGGACTTCTTCTTTTTCTGTGCGCGACGCTTCAGGAACTCTTCATAGCTGATATTTTCTCGCAATAATTGCCCGGCAACAGCACGAGTCAGGTCGGGATATCGGCTCACAAGACGATCAAGCTTTGCTTTTCGTTCGGCCTCTTTGGAGAGACGATTTGAGCGTTTTTTCCCACCACCGCGCGGACCACCGCCACGAGGACCACCACGTGGTGGTGGCTTTCGGCCTCTGTGACGCTTTTGCTGCCGCTCTTGCTGTCGTGCGCGTGCCCGCGCTTTTCTTTGCTCTTCCGCACGGCGTTCGAGAAACTCTTCGGGGGTGATATTTTCTTTAACGATGAAGGTCGCTTCTTCTTCCGAAATGTTTTTATGTTGAGAACAAATGAAGGCGATCATACGCTTTTCTTTCGCGATACGTCGGGCTTCCCGTTCTTCTTCTTTTTTCGCGTGCCACTCTTCAAAAGAGATCCCCATGTTCAAAATTTCGAGCGCTTCTTCGCGCTCAAGGGATGGGTGATCTTGGAGAAGTCCCGCCAGAAGAGCTTTCTTACTGGTCTTGTTACTTTTCTTCTTTTTTGAGGGGGTAGGTGCGCTTTTTTTCTTACGTTTTGCCATCTTCTCTGCTCCTTTGTACCAGGGAGCGTCCGTTCTTGATAGCGTGGAACGACGCCCGTGGACCATGCATATTAGCTCACGAGCGAACACCTGTCCAGTCTTCTCGGAAGGTTCTAGATTTGAAAGGAGGCAAGGGACAAATACAGCACACCATCTGCATTGCAGAACAGCAAGCCAACAAGATGACCATTCGGTGCGTACAGAGATTTAGGGGGCGGTGACTTTACGTAGAAGAGAGCGCGGCTTGTGCCGTAAACAACTGAGGTTCTAGGCGACCAGTCTGCCCCTCTCGGATCAGCTGCATCAACCTATCCACGTGTTGTTCCTCCCGAAAATCGATGGAAGTCGTGTCGATAGAGATGACAGGTGTCTCCAGTGAGCGGGTAAACTCCGAGCTATAGAGCTCGCTCAGTTGTGTGAGATACTGCGCATCCATCCCTTGCTCGTAGCTTCTTCCGCGAGCATGGATACGTTCGAGCAGGACCTGCACAGGAGCATGCAAGTAGATGATCAGATCCGGAGTTGGCAGGGAGCGAGAGAGGATCGAGTACATTTGATCGAAGAGTTGAAACTCGTGTTTGTCGAGCGTCAAGAGCGCAAAAAGGCGACATTTTGGAAAGTAGTAATCGCCGATAGTGAAGCGCTGAAAGAGCTCCTCTTGGGCGAACGCTTCTTGTTGGCGAAAACGACCGAGAAGGAAGAAGACCTCCGTTTGAAATGCGTAACGTTTGCGATCTTCGTAGAACTTCGACAAGAAGGGATTGTCTTCAAATTGTTCGAGCATCAAACGTCCATTCAGGCGTTGTGCGAGCGCTTCAACCAGGGTCGTTTTTCCGACTCCGATCGGTCCTTCAACGATGACATAACGTGGAAAGTCATCGGAGGATTGACTGTGTATATCCATCCAGGGCTCCTTTTCGACATCCAATCAGGGTACTTGTGAGCAGGCACAAGCCGCCCTACCTTAGCGGCTCTCTGGAGGGGTTGCAAGGATTCAACAAAAGTCAGTACGCGCAGGACACACCGGCACCCCACCTAACCCCTTGTATCAACGCATAGACAACAAACCATTCAAAGCCCAAACAAAACGACAAGGAAGGCATCACCCCCGTCCATTGAGTATGCAAGGGACAACGTTTGTGGTAAAGAAGATCGCCTGTCAATCGAAAGGAGAAGCAGATGTCAGAAAAACACACTCGCTATGTACGCCAAGAGATGTTTGCACATATAGGGCAAGAAGGACAGCAACGTATCGCGGCGTCCAAAGTCCTGATCGTAGGTTGCGGAGCGCTTGGCGCAGCCCAAGCCAACTTACTGGCCCGCGCAGGGGTCGGAAAGCTCATCCTTGTCGATCGCGACATTCTCGACTGGAGCAATCTTCAGCGACAACTCCTCTACGATGAGTCCCAAACAGAAGCAGGCCTCCCGAAAGTTATCGCTGCACAGCAACGACTTCAACAGATCAACAGCGCCATCGAGATAGACGCTCACATCCTCGACATCACGGCTTCAAACATTGCACAGTATGTCAAGCAAGCTGATCTTGTGCTCGACGCGACAGACAACTTTGAGACGCGCTTTTTGCTCAACGACGTCTGTCTCAAGCTCGGTGTACCCTGGATTTACGGCGCGTGTGTTGGAAGCTATGGCCTCAGCATGAACATCATCCCCCACAAGACCCCCTGTTTACGGTGCCTGTTTGAGAGCATTCCAGCGCCAGGCACCACCCCAACCTGCGATACAGCTGGTGTGATAGGACCGATCGTATCAATGATTGCCTCCATACAATGCGCAGAGGCGCTCAAGTTCCTCGTCGGTGACAAGGCAGCGCTGCGCGAAGGTGTCGTAAATGTCGACTTGTGGCAAAATCAACTCCACCAACTACAACTGACCCTCCCAAGACCAGATTGCCCGGCCTGTCAAAAACAGGAGTGGGAATACCTCCACGGCGAACGAAGGCACACAACGACAGTCCTGTGTGGGCGCAATACAGTACAGGTCACACCACAACAAGACGAACCCTTTTCTCTCGACAATGTCGCGGCACAGCTCGCCCAGATAGGCCCAACCACACACAACGCCTTCCTGGTGAGGTGCACTCTCCCAGAGCATGTACTCACGGTCTTTCGAGATGGTCGAGCCCTCATCGAAGGGACCAGCGACCCCTCTGAGGCGAGAAGTATATATGCCCGATATATAGGGGGCTAAAAGGGATAGAAACAGAGGGCAAATGTGGGTGTCTTTTTCGAGGTTCACAGTGTGAACTAGGAATGTTTCAAGAAGCCGCCTACACTTTTGTTGATGCAAATACTTTCAGGAGCGAAGTGCGCCTCTTGATGTTGTGGAATGAGAACCTCATATCCACCCACACGCTCCATGATATCAAAGTGTTGTTGGCAATGCAGATGAAGAAAACGACATGATGTCGATGTCGCAAAAACCACCATTCATTGTTGCGATGAGAGTTCTTCTTGACGTGTGTGCGTAAATTGTGATATCACACCGTGCTCTATGCGAAAAAACTCCCATATCGAATAAAGATTCGATTTTCTCAGAGGTTCAATCTTTAAACTTTGAATGCGACACATAAACAATGCAAAATCCCTCAGTGTCCAATGAGGCTTACAAGCATATCAAAGTGACCCAAGCATGAATTTTTCCCATCTTTGGAGGAATACAAACCCATGAAACATAGTCTGCGCCTTACAGGCCTCTTACTCGCAACCATTTTTAGCATCACATCGATGATGTATGCCTGTTCCCCCCCCCCTGCTGAATGTTCGGCCGACAAAGCCTGCCCAAGCGGGCAAACCTGCTCCTCCGAAGGCAAGTGTGTCTCCGATAACAAAGAGCAAGGCGATACAGAAAAGTCTGAAGAGAAAAAAGGCGAAGACAAGAAACAAGACGAACCTACCAAAGATGACACCGCTGATGGTGGTACAGAGCCCACGCCCGACACAGAACCTAAAAAAGATGGGGGAGTGTGTCCTCTAGGGTGCCCGGATTGTGATGGTGGTACGACACCAACAAACGAACCATTAACCCTCGGCACGAGCTGTACAGAGCCCTATAAAGGTGCTGAGTGTACCGCCCAGCAAGCATGTGACAGCGGTTCAACCTGCTTGAAACCCAACGCTTACGCGACAAAAACATACTGCTTCGTCGAGTGTACAGCAGACACAGATTGTAAGGCTGCTTCTGACAAAGCGGGCAAAACTCTCACTTGTCAGACTGTCTCAGGCAAAAAAGTCTGCGCTGAAAAAGAGAGCTGTGACAGCACAAAGAACCATCGCTGTATCCAAAACGGAATCAACGATGTCGGTTACTGTTACAGGTCATGTAACACCGACACAGACTGTGATCAGGGACAAAAGTGCCAGGATGATAAATTCTGCGCGACACGCGTCGCAGAGCTCGAAGCTTGTAACTACTCCAGACAAGCATTCTGTGATGCAGGACTCATCTGTCTCGTCAGCAACTCAGAGCAAACAGCCGGTATCTGTTACAAACAATGTCAGCAAGAGCAACAATGTGATGCGACAAAAGACTTGACTTGTCGAGCATTTAACGCGAGCGACCCCACCAACAAACTCTGTATGCCCAAGATCTACGATGGTCCTCTCTGTATCGGACAAACTTGTAACACATCCGCGACCGCAACAAACTGCCAAAAAGGCCTCGTTTGTGATGGAGGAACATGTGTCAAAACATGTTCCAGCGCAGCGGACTGTGACACAGCTTCGGGTGAAGAATGTAAGATCGTCGACATCACCAAACCAAAAGTCTGTCTGCTCCCCCCCTCCGTCACCAAATCTGGCGAAAAGTGCAACAACTTTGACAAACGATGTGATGATACCAAAGGACTTAGCTGCGCGAGTATCACCGAAGGCAACTCCATCTGTTTGAAGACTTGTGATCCCAACAAGACCAACCAGGCCACAGGAATCAACCCCGATTGTGACGCAGGTGACATCTGTCGTGCAACCCAAAACGGCAGCGCTTTCTGTCTCAAAGGTAGCGACAAAAACGGCTCCTGTGTCGTTCCCAACACATGTAAAAGCTCCAACGATGTCTGCGTTGGCTTCTCATCAGACGGTACAGAGTCTTACTGTCTTGGACCATGTGATCCCAAAAAGAACAAAAGCGAAGACGACGAAAGCAACCCCGACTGTGCAGACGCACAAGGAAACTTGGGTCGTTGTGTCACGCTGACAAATGGTAGCGGCGCGTGTATCCCTTACCGACCCAAGACCAAAAAAGCCGGCGAAAACTGCGGAACAGACGGAAACCTCGTCGCACCAGACTGTGAAGATGGCTTGCGTTGTGTCAACCTGGGTAGCGGTCCCACTTGTTACGTAGATTGTGACCCATGTACAGCCAAGCTCGACTCGACTGGAGAGTGGAAACACCCCAAATGTAACGGCGGAAAAGATGCTTGTTCTGCGCTTACATACTCAGACGGTCGCGCTGCGGGTGGTGTTTGTCGAACTTCCGGTGACCCTGTCCTCGACGATGGAGAGTACTGTGACGAGCCTGGAAAAGGCTGTAAAGAAGGTCTTACCTGTGTCAACTTCTCCAACGAAGAAGGCGCACGCCCCATCTGCTCTGGAGAATGTATCCCCGGCGAACAAGGACAGTGTAACGGCGGAAGTTGTGCTTCCCTTACAAGTGGTGGTGGTGTCTGCCTCCCACAAGCCAAGCGAAAAGTCGACCTCGGTGGCGAATGCCTTGGTACTCGCGGAACGGATGGCTTCCATGACTGTTTGGAGAAGAGCAAAGACGGCAAACCGCTCGTCTGTGCCCTCCCCGCCTTCGCAGGCGCCAAACGAACCTGCCAGATTTTGTGTAACCCTGTTGACGGGATTCAAAACAACACTGGATGTAAAGCACAAGGACTCAACAACCACCTCTGCCTCTCCGCAGATGAAAGAGATCCCAAAAAAGGTGCTTGCCTCGAAAAATGTCAGCTCATCGACAAGCTCCGTTGTAAAACAAGCGCTTGCCAACTTGGCGTCTGCCAAGAAACCAGCGTAGGACGACGTGGTGAGTGTACAACCGCCGCAAAAGAGAAAGAGTGTGCAGACACCTTTGGCGGTACATGTGTTGACAAAACTTGTATTGTCAGCCTTTGTAACTAATAATGATGCCTCAACCCGGAGAGAAGTCGCCGAGACTGATGGCACTTCTCTCCATTTTCCTTCTTTCCGAGAAAGCGATAATAAGGAGTGTATAGTATGATTCGTTCCATTCGTTCTTTGTTTGCAGTGGGCCTCGCGCTGCTGCTCGCAAGCTCCATCATGGTAGCTTGTGGCGGTGGTGATGAGTGCGCCAAAGATGCTGATTGTGCGAGTAAAGGTGACGACTACAAATGTAAGCTCAACACCGAGACCAACAAACGCACTTGTCAACAAGAAACCGCATCCACAGTCTGTAAAGAAACAGATTGTGCAAGTGACGACGACTGTAAAGATTGCTCTGGTGGCAAAACCAAGTGTGACACCGCTGCAAAAACTTGCGGTACTGGCGGCTCTAGCACAGTTTGTAAAGAAACAGATTGCGCAAGTGACGACGACTGCAAAGATTGCTCTGGTGGCAAAACCAAGTGTGACACCGCTGCAAAAACTTGTGGTACAGGCGGCTCTAGCACAGTTTGTAAAGAAACAGACTGCGCAAGTGACGACGACTGCAAAGATTGCTCTGGTGGCAAAACCAAGTGTGACACCGCAACAAAAACTTGTGGTACAGGCGGCTCTAGCACAGTTTGTAAAAACCCCTGCTCCACAAACAGCGACTGTAAAGACTGCTCCGGCGGCAACAACACTTGTAACAATGGTACCTGTGGCCCTGGTGGCAACAACCCATCTGTCGGTGACAACTGTAACCCACAACAAGCGGACTCTTGTGGTACAGACGGCAAACTCGTCTGTCTCGCTGTGAGCCAAACTGAAGCATACTGTGGTGAAGTTTGTACTGATGATGCAGGTTGTACTGACTCCGCACGCAACAAGTGTGTCACTCTCTCCGATGGCACAACCAAAGTCTGTCTCGGCGAAGCTGACAAAGATGGCGCATGTGGTATCTCCGGAAAAACGCAAGTTGTTTGTAAAGAAGGCACCACGCCTCCCCTTGGTTGCCAAGGCGGAAAATGTGTTGAGCTTCAAGTTGTCGCAACAAACGAAGCTTGTGGTGGTGGAAGCACCAAAACATGTGCAGACACAGACATCTGTGTCACTCTCGCGTCCGGCGCAAGCAACGGTTACTGTTTGACCAAGTGTGATCCCGCCAACAACACCTGCCCCAACAACGGAAGATGTGTAAGCCTCCAAGGCTCTGGTGGTGCTTGTATCCCCGCAGGGACTGCTACTGAAGGTGCGGACTGTGAAGATGTCTCCGCAGGTGGCGCGAAGCTCGATCCCGCAAAAATGTGTGCATCTGGTTTTAGCTGTGATGCAACGACCAAAAAATGTGTAAAAGTCCCCGAAGCTGCGACATTCGAAGCTTGTGGTGGAAACACAGGCAAACAATGTGCGTCCGCAGATGTTTGTGTCAGCTTCTCCCAAAACGCACAGCAAGGTTACTGTTTGACCAAATGTGACCCCAACGCTCCCAACTGTGCAAACGGTGGCGAGTGTCTGGCACTCTCCGGTGGTTCTGGTGCATGTGGTCTCGTCGGTACACTCACAGAAGACAAAGTCTGTGAAAGTGCAGGCGACACAGCGCCCAGGCTCGATCCTGCGACATCTTGTGCCAAAGGCCTCATCTGCCTCGTCTTCAGCGATGGGGTCGGAATGTGTACATCGACTCTCGCGGGTGGATGTTCTTCTGGTACATGTCCTGGTACAAACAGAAAATGTATCGATCTCCAGAGCGGAGACGGTGCGTGCGCCAAAGATTGTACAACAACCGACACCTGTACAACAGACGATCCTGCGACAGAGTGTCTCGACCTGACAAGCCAAGTCGGCGGTAAAGTCTGTGCTCCCAAGCCAGTCTTCGGTCCTAACGACTTCGGTCAGATCTGCTCCGACCCCACCAAAACAAATGGTTGTAAAGAGGGTCTCCTTTGTATGAAACAAGCAGCAGCAGATCCTTCCGGATTCTGTTCAAAAACTTGTACAACTGACACTGACTGTGCTGGATACAAAAACTCCGCAGGTACTGCTATCAACGGAACTTGTGTCCAAAACGGAACAAGCAAAATCTGTTTGTTTGATTGTTCACAGCCTGGCTCAACTTGTCCCGATGGAACAACTTGCCAAGCGCTCTCTTCCGGTGCGCAATTCTGTTTCCCCGGCTCCACTCCCTAAGTCTCCAACACACCCTTCCTCTCCTCGGAGAGGCCCCTTCCTCCCCTTCTTCATCCAAATCCACAAAAGAGCTACCTAAATGGCCTTCTTCCTGCTACAATGGCTGAAGGCTGAGATGTAACTCGATACATCCCCTCACCATTTATCCATCACAGCAAATGACCAAAACGCATCAATGCTCGCACACGTGCAGAGTTGTGATGGATGATCACCTATGGACTTATAAAACACTCATGTTGTGATTTTGGAATCGAGTAGTTAAAGGAACGAGAATATGGAAGGAAAAATTCCAATTACCCCACAAGGGTTGCACAATCTCAAAGAGCAACTCAAGCACATCAAAACCGTCGAGAGACGTAAGAATATCCAAGACATCGAGACCGCGAGAGAGCACGGCGATCTCAGTGAAAACGCTGAGTACCAGTACGCCAAAGAAAAACAAGCACAGATCGCAGGTCAAATCCAAATGCTTGAAGACCAGATCGCGCGCGCAGATGTTATCGATCCCAGAAAACTCGGCGGAAGCAGAGTTGTTTTTGGCGCAACCATCGAAGTCTACGACCACGATCAAGACAGAAATATCACCTACCAGATTGTTGGTCCCCCTGAAGCAGACAGCAAAAACAACAAGATCTCCGTCTTCTCCCCACTCGCCCGCGCGATGATTGGAAAAGAAGTCGATGATGAAGTCGTCGTCGAAACCCCCGCCGGCGATCGTTACCTCGACATCATCTCCCTCAAGTTCGAATAGCTCACTTCACCAGCCTGGAGATCGCTTTGAAATCCGGGCCTCCCACCTTCTGAAGCAAATCCAACAACATCGTATCTGTCGAAGATATCGTCACGCCAGCGCGTTCCATCAACCGAATCCCCACCTGCAAATTATCGTGAGAACGCGATGCAATTGCATCTTCAGCGATAAACACGCCAAAGTGGCGACGCACAAGATCACGCGCTGTCTGAAAGACACTGACATGCGCCTCGATACCACAGACAATCACCTGATTGCGTTTGGAGTCCTTCAACGCCTCCATAAACGCAGGCGCTCCACAACAGGAGAAGCTCTCCTTCTCCAGGATCTTTGCGCCTTCAGGTAAACTGCGGGACAGATCGTCGAGTGTCGAACCGAGTCCTTTGGGATACTGTTCCGTCACAAACACAGGCATCCCAAAAGCCCTCGCACCTTCGATCAATTTGCGCACATTTTTGCGCAACGCGAACATACGACTTTCAGGCATCAATGCAGTATTTTTCTCTTGTAGATCGATGACCAACAAAGCAGCGTGTTGTTTGTGAAGTTGCAGAGTATCGACTTGCATGTTCGCGGCTCCTTTCGAGGTAACAGAAACAATCAGGCCTTTTCAGCCCATATCTTCACGAGCTCGATGATCGTCTCCACACTCTTTCTCATCGTGGAGACCGCAGCCCATTCAGTCTTTGCGTGGAACGCATGGGCACCTGTAAAAATGTTGGGTGTAGGGATGCCTTTTGCAGTCATCATCGCACCGTCCGTACCACCGCGGATGGAACTTAAGTGAGGCTCAACACCCACACGTTTGGCCGCCTCCATCGCGTACTCCACGATCTCTGGGCGCTCCTCAAGACGAAAACGCATGTTGTCATAACTGTGTTTGAACGTACAGGTCACCTCAGCGCCAGGAAAACGCTCCTCTGTGCGCGCACAGATCTCCCACAACAGCACTTGCTTTGACTCGACACCTTCTCGCTCGAAGTCGCGGATCAGGACGTGCAAAGAGGCCTCCTCTTCACATGCGGTCGCTTCATGTGGGTGGACATACCCTTCTCGACCTTCGGTGGATTCGGGGAGCATATCTTCGGGAAATTGTGTCACCAAAAAGGACAACACACGAAGCGCGTTGATCATCTTGTCCTTGGCATATCCAGGGTGGACGTTCTTACCACGAATGGTGATCTGTGCACCAAAAGCATTGAAGTTCTCGTTCTCGATCTCGCCGAGCTTGCTCCCATCCATCGTGTATGCACACTCTACACCGAGCTTCTCAATGTCCAGGAACTCGACCCCACGACCAATCTCCTCATCAGGTGTAAAGAGCACCCTGACCTTTCCGTGGAGCGCATCCTTGTCTTGTATGAGCTGCTCCATCGCGGTCATAATCTCGGCAATCCCGGCTTTATCATCCGCACCAAGCAGGGTCGTCCCATCTGTCGTGATAATGGGCGTCCCCTCGTAATCCTTCAGCATCGGATAATCCGCGACCCGAATCACCTGTGAAGGATCTTTTGGCAACACAATGTCGCCTCCTTCGTAATCAACCCACTGTGGATCGACGTTTGCGCCTGTCACAGAAGGCGAAGTATCAACGTGTGAGATAAACCCAATCACAGGGATCTCTTTGTGCCCCTCTGGTAGATTCGCAGGCAATGTCGCCATCACGTATCCGTGCTCGTCAAGCTCAACCTCCTGCATCCCAATCTCCTTCAACTCCTCCACCAACATACGGGATAAGTTGAGCTGTTTTGCGGTGCTTGGGTAGGTCGTGCTCTCTTCATCAGACTGTGTATCTATTCGGCAATATCGCATAAATCGTTCAATAAGACGTTCCATGATGGACTCCTTTTCCTTCAAATGTTGGAGCACGAGCATCCCCGACACACCAGAAAAACGCAAGCTCTTTTGCGTAAGGTCCCAAACAGAAACCACCATCCAACCTTCAGACTTGTCCCGATGTTTGTTCTTGGGTATCCTCTCAGTCAATCGATCGCGACCACACAGGAACAAAACATGTACGATACATCACACCATCCAGCCCGGTATTGGCACACGCTTGACACAACACGCATCCAGTGCAACTTATGTCCACGTTTTTGCAAATTGAAGGAAGGACAACGAGGATTCTGCTTTGTCCGGCAAAACATTGAACACCAGCTTGTCCTGACAACATATGGTCGTAGCAGTGGATTTTGCGTCGACCCCATCGAAAAAAAACCCCTCAATCACTTTTATCCAGGGACGAGCATTCTGTCCTTCGGAACAGCAGGTTGCAACCTCGGATGTCGTTTCTGTCAGAATTGGGACATCAGCAAGTCAAAAGAGATGGACAAACTTGCGGACTACGCCTCCCCCGAACAAATCGCCAAAAAGGCTGCATCTTTGGGCTGTCGTTCAGTTGCCTTTACGTACAACGACCCTGTGATCTTTGTCGAATACGCGATCGACATCGCCAAAGCTTGCGCAGAACACGACATCCGCTCCGTTGCCGTTTCGGCAGGATACATCACAGCAGAAGCTCGCGAGGATTTCTTCTCCCACCTGGACGCAGTCAACATCGACCTCAAGTCATTTCGAGAGGCGTTCTACCACTCCCTGTGCTTTGCCCAACTTCAGCCAGTCCTCGACACTTTGCTTTACCTCAAACACGAGACCGATGTCTGGGTCGAGATCACAACCCTTTTGATTCCAGATGAAAACGACAGCGATGAAGAATTACACGCACTCACAGAGTGGATCGCGACGCAGCTTGGTCCCGACGTTCCTTTGCACTTCAGCGCCTTTCATCCCGATTTTAAGATGGTGGACAAATCACGCACACCCAAAACAACACTCCAACGTGCGAAGCGCATCGCAACACAAAAAGGGTTGCGCTATGTGTACACAGGCAATGTCCACGACGAGACAAACGCGAGCACATATTGCCCCCAATGCGAAGCTCGTGTGATCCAACGAGATTGGTACGCGCTCGGAGAATACCATATCCGAGAAGGACGTTGTGCACACTGCCAAACTCCTATCGCCGGACATTTCGAGAACGAACCTGGAAAGTGGGGACGAAAACGACTTCCAGTCCGCATCACACAAAAAGGGTGACAACGCTCAACACAAGAGGCAGAAACTTTTTTCTGGATAAGATTTGCCCTGCGAACAGACCTCCAAAAGTGATAATGCCGCTGGAAGGATGGACGAAAACTAGCCCTCTCTTTTTAGAGAGACGGAATTGACGTTTCAGTGGGGACAGATTATCTTGTTGAAGGATAGGAGGGTGATCGAAGACAAACCTTCCCACGTAACAACACAAGGACCCTAGCGACAGAGACCGAATACACGATGCCCCGCAACCTCTCGGCCTCACAACTCAGTGGAAACATGCGCTCTCGTAGCGTCATCCTATCGGTGTGTCTGCTACTCGCGGTCCTGCTTCACGCGCCGTTCTTCTTGATTCCTTCTTCTTGGCTCTTTTCGGACACGCCTCTCCCCAAGAAACGAACCCTCGTCGTCCAAAGACTGTACCGCACTTCAAAAGGTAAATACAAACGCCGAAAAGTCCGGATGCAAAAATCGTCCGTGCGTCGGAGACTCGCAGAGAAGCGCAAGAAAAAGCGTAAAGAGCCCGATCCTAAGAAGGTGAAAGGACAAGTCGTCGACCTCGCGCCAAGTCCCAGTGACAAAGCGCCCAAAGACGCGAAGTATCTAAGCCAGTACAACACTTACGCAAAGAAAGAGACCGTCAGCCGACACAGGCGACTCAAATACAAACTCGCGACGAAAAAATTGCTGCGAAAGAAACGCGCCAAGCCCAAGAAAGGCCGGCTTGTCAGCCGTGGGATCAGTATTCGCAGCCGTAAGCCCTTCAAAGCCAACCCCAAACGTGCGCAAAAAGCCCCCTCCAAGGCCCAAAAACAACGAAAACGTGCGGCCAAAAAACCGAACAAACGACGTCTCGCGATCCCCAAAGTTCGAAAGAAGCGACGTCTGCGACTGACAAAGTCGCAAAAAGCGCGCCTGCGATACCAAAGGAAAAACCAACGTATGATCCCAGGAAGAGGCCGCTTTTTGAGCCTCGGCATCGGGAAACTATCCCTGAAAACCGCCCCCAACAATGGCAGCAAACAGGGTCAAAAAGGCGGTCGCTCAAGCGCAGGTGCAGGCGCACCAAATGTCGTCGATCTTCGCCCCGACTTTGGGACACTCTCTCGTATCCAGGGAGCCCCCGCACCTGACGACATTGACGCCCCCAAAGGCGAGGAGACCGCGCTCAACTCAAAACGTTGGCTGTACGCGTCCTTCTTCAACCGAGTCAAAAAGCTGATCGCCCAACACTGGAACCCCGTAAAAGTCTACCAAAGACGCGATCCATACCTCAACGTATACGGTGTCAAACGACGCACAACCATGCTCACAGTTACGCTCAGGGCAAATGGTAAACTCGAAAAGCTGAGCGTCTCCAATTCGAGTGGATTGACCTTCCTCGACAGAGAGGCGATGAGAAGTATCCGCGCTGCCTCTCCCTTTCCAAATCCCCCCAAAGCGCTCGTGTCCAAAGGACAAATCCGCTTCAAATTTGGCTTCACTTTAAGCCTCTCCAACAAAAGAGACCTCTTCAGAATCTTCCGAAGATAACGTTTTGACAGAAAAACATGCGCCCACAAAATCAACGAATGGTGGCTCCACTCCCTGTATTCGAAGGCTGCGTAAGGTTTTGTAAGTTCAGGCTTTGTGTAAGAAGATCGTGTGTTTTGGTAGGTTTGGGCCTTGTGCCCAAGATAACGTAGAGGCTTCAGGAGAGGGCTTTGAGCATCCGTGCGACACTTTGTCTGTGTCCACCAGAGAGATCTTTGAGCAAGTTCCAGATGATCTTGACGCCGAGATTGGGGTCACTGCGCAGCAGATCGAGAAACTCAGTGCGTGGGATCTCCAAGAGGCGCACCTGGTTCTCGGCCTTGGCCGTGACCAGACGCCCCTGCCCATCGACAAGTGAGAGTAATCCAAAGTGTTGGCCAGTTTCGACAGTCGCGACCCAATGCTCTCCCCGGGAGAGTGTGACCTGTCCGTCAAACACGATGAACAAAGAGCGCTCAGCAGTGTCTTCTGTGAAGATCGTCTCGCCAGAGATATAATCTTGTGTGTGTCCAAGTTTGAGCACACGAGTGGTCTCACCAGGCTTCAATCCACGAAGAATCGGAGAGTTTGAGAGGCTTCGGCCGATATCGACTTCTGTGGTAGGTACGTAGTGTTCGGGAGAGGAGAGACGTATCGCGACAGCGGTGATGTTGTCACTTCCTCCGCGTGCGTTGGCACAGTCAATGAGTCGAGGGACGATCCTGTGACCTGCGGGCTCTTCGAGGACTGTGATGATCTCGTGGTTTTCGAGATAGCCATGAAGCCCATCAGAACACAATAAGAACTGATCACCGGGTTCAAGGGTAAAGAATTCAACTTGCGGATCGAGCTCTTCACCTTTTCCGATGGCCTGGATAAGGACGTTCTTAAATGGCGAAAATTTCGCTTGTTCTTCGGTGATGTACCCCTCTTTGACCTGCTGCGCGACGAGGGAGTGATCTTCTGTGAGCTGGGAAAGCTCGCGATACCGGACGCGATAGATCCTTGAATCACCGATATGGGCGATAATACCAGTATTCCCTTGGAGGATCATGGCGGTCAATGTTGTCCCCATGGAGACATCGGGACCTATCTCTCTGCGCAAGCGAAGGATCTCGGCATTGGCCGCGACGACAGCTTGCGTCACAAGCTCACCGACTTTTTCTTTCACAGCGCTGTCATTGGGTTGTTCTGCGATTTTGCGAACGAGGTCACGTTCGTTATAGATGGTCGCGCTGAAGGTCTCAATGGCGCGGCGGCTGGCTTTTTCGCCTTCGACACCACCACCCATACCATCAGCGACAACAAACAAGCCGTTGAGCGCATCGACGAGGTAATTGTCCTCGTTTTTCTTGCGGACCTGCCCTAGATCTGTACCCACCCAGGATTCAATTTGAAAGGGAGGTGCCTGATTTTGCGACGTATTCACGTGCCACCCCTTGTGGAATGAGAGTGTCTGTTGATACAACAGAGAAAACGTTATAGGATGAATGAATCATTCGAGAGAATCGATTATAACGAATGTGATCTTCTTTCTCAAGCAAAGACTTTCAACGGCACACAACAATGATCCGTAGTGTCGGTTTCTTCGAACCCATGAGAGGATTGATATGTCTACAAAAACATCGCCGTCGCCCACACAGGCGCCTTGTGCCCAGCCACAAGAGCAGTCGACAAAGACGTACTCCAGACGCGCAATGTTAACAGCAGGCGCAACGAGTTTGGCCGGTTTGTGTTTGGGCGCAGAGGACCTCTTTGCCGCAGATGATACGCTCACACATCAGAAGATCCCTCATCTCTCAGGCATTGGCGATGTCGGGGGGATGGTCAGAGGGGTAGGACAACGGCGCCAAGGGTATGTGCTGGAAGTCCACCACCGCTCGGTATATCCCAACACCATCTATCCTGTGAAGGGAGCCGCCGCCAAACAGATGGTGGATACATTCATCAAAACGTACACCAAAAAATCGACCGTCGCAGATGCTTGGGGACAATTTGTGGGGCCAGGTGATGTCGTTGGGATCCTCGTCGACGCGATCGGCAAACAGCAAGCTCGTGTCCGCCCTGCCGTCATTAAAGCTATCGCGCTAGGTTTGATCGCGGCTGGCGTCAACGCCAACCACATCATTGTATGGACACGCCACGGAAAGTATCTCCCACAAGTCGGCTTCAAGATCAACTGGACCAAAAACGGCGTGCGCGCGGTCGGTGCAGATCAGATGGGGTTTGATGCACGCCACGGTTTCCGCATCAAATCAGGACTCTTCGGACAGACCTGCGCCATCTCCAAGATCGTCTCTCGCTACTGCACCCATATCATCAACGTCGCGAGCCTTCAGGATCACCCAGTCATCGGCTGTCGACTCTCACTCGCCCAACAGATCCTCGCCTCTTATTCATGTTCGGGCTCATTTGTCCGCAAGTGGGGTGGCCCAGATATTGGCGTGATCTCCAAACAGACGATTATCCGACAAAAGTTCATTTTGCACATGATCGACGGTCTCGCAGGCACATATGATGGTGGTTTGAGTGGGTGGAATCCCCAGGTCATTATGGGTGGGACAGATCCCGTCGCGCTCGATCGGATTGGCTTCTCTAAGATCGAAGCCGCGCGACGCCGAACCGCCGCGACTCTCATCTCAAACTCCAGACGTAACCCCCAATACATCGGGCTCGCAGACACAAATGGGCTCGGAGAATCCGACCTCCTCAAGATCAAGCATCAAAAAGTCTTTCTTCGATAAGACCCTTTTCCGCTTCTACCCCCAACGCTCCCCCTTCTCTACTGAACGGTCACCTCATTGGGTTCGACAGCCCATACATTCACACTTTGCAGCCGCTGAAAGATCTGCTTATAGCGTTGGAGTGTCTGCAAGATATGCGCGGTGGATGGTCCTCGCTGGACGGAGATAGAAGGCAACCCCGAGAGGCTCAATCGCCATGAAGGAAAACGTGGCCAACCCACCACATCAAGCTTCGCCTGTTTTGGGATCTGCGCCCTGATACGGACACGCTCGATAGCCTTCCAGAGACCGCCAAAGTCATCGATAAGACCATGCTTTTTGGCACGGATCCCTGACCACACACGTCCAGCAGCCAATCGCTTCACCTTCTCCAGTTTCATCTTGCGCCCTTTTACAACCTTGTCCAAAAACTGCTCGTAATTGACGAGGATAGAGGCCAACAATTGCTTTCGCTGAAGCTTGCTGAAGGCACGAAAGGGACTGAAAATATCGGCCATCTCCCCACGTTTTTGGATCTTGACATGGGCACCGATTTTCTTCATCAACCCTGAAAAGTCGAACTTCCCTGTGTAGATCCCAATCGAGCCCGTGATCGTCCCAGGCATCGCGAGGATCTCATGAGCGGGCGCCGCGACGTAATATCCTCCAGACGCTGCGACCCCTCCCATCGAGACAACGACAGGCTTGACGCGCTTGAGCTTCTCGACATAGCGCCAGATCGTATCCGCCGCAATGACTGAGCCGCCAGGAGAATCCACACGCAGCACAACCCCCTTCACGCTCGGATCAAAGCGGGCTTTGATCAGCAACTTCACGATCGTCCGCGAACCAGAGAGATGTGTCCCAAACAAGGGATCGTCCAAATTCGGCCCAGAGACGATCGCGCCATCGACGTAGATGACGGCGATCTTGTCACGACCACGCCACCGCTCTTTGACATAGCGACGACGGACGTATTTGACATCAAATGTGTAGGGGATCTTGATGTGCTTACGGAGCTTTTGCTCAAACATATCCCAGTAAAAGACATCATCGACAAGACCACGCTTTTTGGCCTGCGCAGCGGAAAAAATACCATGACGAAACCAGGACTTGATCACAGAGAGCTTCCGCCCCCGGCTCTTACTGAGTCCCTTTTGAAGGACACCAAAGAGATCGTCAAGCAGCGCGTTCGAGGCCTCTTTGTGTGCAGGCGTAAAGCCCGTCTTCGTGTAGGTGTTGGGCGCTGTTTTGTACTTCCCAAACTTCAAGAATTCGGCTTTTACACCGACCTTTGCAAAGGTATCTGCCCAGAAGATACGACGACTCGCCAATCCACCAAGTTGCACGTTCCCAACAGGGCTCATGAAGACCTTATCAGCGACACTCGCGACAAAATACGTGCGTAAATTCATACCAGTCGCATACACGACGATCTTCTTCTTCTTTTTGCGGATCGCTTCGAGGGCCTCTCGCAACTCTTCGAGCTTGGCGACACTACAACGTAGATTCCCCAACCGCAGAAGGAGACCAACGACCTTTGGATCATATGCGATCCGGTAGAGAGCTTGCAGGACCCGCAAAAAGGTCGGCTGACCTGCTGTGAGTGTCAATCCAAGCTGACGCTCAGGCAATGTCCCACCGAGATCCAACAACACCATCTTCCCACCAGTACGAATGAGCGGACGGTGAGGTTTTCCACGAACCCAGGCTGAGACGGTCATATTTTGAAACGTCGTCTGGTTGCCCAGACCGATCATCCCAGTCGAGCTGACACCCACACGACCAAAGCGAAACGCCAGATACGCCCCCACCATCACTCCCATCCCAGGGATGAAGTTGTTTTGGTAATTGGCGCTGTGTGCGAAACTCGCTCCCAACACCCAGCCGTGAAGAGGCTCACCTTCGAGGCGATAGCGAAAGTCAATCCGCCCTGTCGTCTCAGGTAAAGACACATCAGCAGAGAGACTCAAGCGCGCGTTGGAGAGTGGTCGAATCGACAACCCAACCTCCCAAGTCCGAGGCGTCACGACAGTGCCAAAGCGCGGCGCCAAGACGTTACGGACATTGACACCGACGGACAGTATATTCAGCGGACGCCATAGCAACCCAACGTCGAACTGGAAGAGATTGGAAAAACCGACCTCATCGCCGATCAACAGGTGAGCAGTCAGTGATGTGGAGAGTGTGGGATGGATCAAGACAGCCGATCCCAATGAAGCGCGCAAATGCGCACCAAGCTGCTCTCCAGCAGCGTTGGCAGAGTCCGGATAGAGGTACTGTAACCCAACAGAGGTGGACAACAATCCCAAAAATCGCTGGGACCAAAAGAGCGCGAGGCCATCTCCGTTCAGCGACGGATCTTGGGCAGCAGTCGGCTCCCAAGGCACGCGAAGTCCTGTATGCGTCAAAGAGAAGATCCACCCTTCCTGAAACCCTGTTGACGCTGTATTGAGCCGAAAAGAGACCGCGTCATCGTGATCTGCGATCGAACCCCAAGGGACAAACACCCCATCGACAGGGACATTATTTGCCCACACATTGGGAGCAGGCCACAACAGCAGCGAAACAAAGAGCAAAGACACAACACGACGAAGAACACAACAGGTCATTCGATCTCCCGAAAGCGCGGAATCTGAAAAAGATCTTTCAGCACTTCATCAAAATAATCAGGCATGTACCGTATCCAGACTTTGATCGGAAGATCATCGATACGGGTTTTAGGCGAGATGCCACAAGCAAACATAAATTCCATCAGGTAACTCACGTTTCTCGCAAGGTGGCCTCGATAAGACTGGTTCATTCGCTGACGAATGATGCGATTTTCGTGCATACTCCGACCGATCTCGGATTCCAACATCTCCTGAAAGTCGCTGATGATAAGCTCGATATGAATGGAGTCTTCACCACTGAGGACGAACTGGCGAAAGTCACCCTCCACACGATCGCGACGTAAACCTCGATGAACCAGACGATCAAGGGCTATCGTTGAGAGAGGCTGCGCGAGTAGTTCTTCTTTGTTGGGTGCGTAACGAAACACGACATTGGTCGCATTGTAATGACCGCGGTGATGCTCGATCTCGATGATCTCACAGTGAGGATGCTCTTTGAGCAACTGGATCACTTTCGGTTGCTCATACTCCTCAGCGATCACCTTCACACCAAGTACATCTTCGAGGATGAACGCCTGCTCTTTTGGAAAAAGTTGCCCCCGACTCAACGCCATCGCGATGCGACTCTCTGCCCGTTCAAACTCATCGTTCATTTGCTCCGGCGTCGAGATTAGCTCGCTCTTATGAATCCCCATGATATCGGCACGCTCTTGAGCAAGTAGATCCGCACGTTGTTTGATCTGCTTGTAGATGTAATCGCTGATCCGTCGCGCCCCCTTCTCCGCGATACGACGGACCCTCTTGATGCGACGAGAACCGATATACGCAGGTTTTCCTTGGCGCTCTACAGAGTAAAGGACTCCAGAGAAAGGAGTCTCACGCAAGTAGCGCTCAGGATGCTGTTCATAACGTCTGTTTAGACTGATGATCCGCTCGTTGACGTAGCGAGGATTTTGCACGAGCAGATCTTTGAGCTCACCTTTGTTGCTGACGGTCTGTTCTTGGACCTTGTCGCCCGAGAATTGTGGAAAAAACCACTGCGCAAAGTCACGACCAAGTCGGTTGATCCACAAGCTGTTGAAGTTGATCAACGTTTTCAACGTGACGAGATCAGCAGGTTCGAGTTGATCGGCGAGCCAGCGACGTGTAATATCGTAGAGTTGTTGACGATGTAGAAAGCTGTTGATACGGATCATAACAAACGCCCCCAAAACCAAGAAAAAAAGATTGTACACTCTCATACCGATGAGAGCGAGATATCAGCGAGCACGGACGAAGCGGTGACCGCTGACGCCAGGCGCTGAGACGACCTCCATGACACGCATACGTCGGCGATGAGGCTCTTCTTTGAGCTGATCCATCACGCTACGAAAGGTCTCTGTTCGCGCAGCTTCTTGTGCGTCGATCGACTGAACACGCCGGGCAGACTCATGCCAATGAATGGAATCAACACGCTCGGCATTGGACCGATGAACACGACCTATCGCAGAGATACGCATACTTTCTCCTCCATTTTTATCCACAGAACCGGTGTTTGTCTGTTTTGTCCTGGAAAATCTTGACCCAACAGAGTATAACATAGAACCCTGTTGACACAATATCATGCATTGTTGGTGATTTCATATTCGTAATCATGTGCAAGACCCCCCGAAGGAAGACAAGATGCAGATGGCAAACCATTCGGCTCCCCAAGAAGCCCATTGGCTCCAAATTTTCTGGCAACTGGAAAAAGGCAATCATCCCATCCGTCCAACACTGACGACCCCTTCGGAGAAAGTAGAGGACGTCCTCACACGTGCGCTTATGGAATTCCATACACTCGGTTATATCGACTCACCAGAGTCATTTAGCGCCCCCTCCCAGCTCAGCAACTTCTGGAATCTCTCCGTACTTGACGACGGTTTGCAACGCACGCTCAAGCTCGATCAAACGCTCGAAGCACAAGGTGTTACAGAAGGAAGCAAGATCTTCATCCAAGCGCTGTCACGTCCTGCGCTTGCACAGCACGTCGATCCAGAGCTCCCAGTGCTCAAGGAAGGCTCCAACCTGCTCGTGTTCGCGCTCGTCTTTTGTATTCTGCTGCTTGTTGGAGCGATCGTCTTCGTCGCGTTGAGTGGTCCAGCCAAAAAACCAGCCAAGCGCGGAAACACCCCGACAAAGAACCTTACGCTCCCGACAGACACTGAGATACCATCCTTCTCAACGGAGAAACTGACAGCATCAAAAGACGCAGGTGCTGCCGAAAAAGCCGCCGAGGTCCTCCCAGAAGAAGCCCCCCCCGAAAAAGAAGCGCTCCCTGAACCTGCACCCCCCAAGAAACGCAAGGTCGTCAAGAAGAAGCGCAAAAAACGCAAGCTCATCAAGAGAAAGCGCAAGAGACGCAAAAAAGTACGTCGACGTCGTTCCAAGCGTCGAGTCAAGAAGAAGCGCAAGGCCACCAAAAGAAAGCGCAAGAGGCGCAAAAAAGTACGTCGACGTCCTACCAAACGTCGCTAATCCCGCCTTTTGTGCTTTCATCGATTCGCCAAACACCCCCAACATCTTTGATCTCATTCATCAACAAACCAAACGCCCCCATCATCACAGTAGTATGAGAAAGGAAGCGCATGACGACACATTCCGAACCAAGCGATCTCGATATCCTGTTGGACTCAGGCCACGAAGACGAAATCCGCAGTTTCTTGCGTCTCCTCCAGCGCGACGAGTTAATCGAGTTGCTTCAGGAATTGTCCACTCCCCACCGCGCAAAGATCTTCTCTTACCTGCACCCCTCTGATCTCGCGGACTTCCTCACACAGCTGCCAGAAGTCGAGTGGAATGCGGTCCTTGAAGAGCTCGACCACGAAGCGCTCTCCGACCTCCTCTCAGAGCTGGAAGATCCAGAGATCCAGCGCCTTCTGCAGATGATCCAACACCAGGAGTTGCCTGCGATCCTCTCGGATATGGAGTCCGATGACGCGGCAGATATCCTTGGGGAATTGAGTGAACAACAAGCGCTCGCGATCCTCAAACAGATGCCTGATGAAGAGTCCGACCCCATCGAAAAGCTGCTACAATATCCAGAGGACAGTGCCGGCGGATTGATGCAGACAGAGCTGATCGCGGTCCCTACGACGTACAGCGTATCGGAGACGATCGAGGCCATTCGAATGCTCGCCGAAAAAGATGACGATCTCGATATATACGAGATCTTTGTGATCGACGAACGCCATCGACTGGAAGGGCAGATCTCCCTCAAAACCCTGATCCTCGCTGATCCCACCTCAACACTTGGTGGGCTACTCGACGCAGAACACTATTGGGTCCACCCCGAGCTCGATCAAGAAGAGGTCGCCGACTACTTCCAAAAATACGATCTCATCAGCCTCCCTGTTGTCGACAAAGGACACCATTTGCTAGGGCGCATCACTGTCGATGATGTCGTCAACGTCATCGAAGAAGAGGCCTCGGAGGACATCCTCCAGCTCGCAGGGGCCAACAAACAGGATCTCGTCTACGACAAGATCCTGAGGAGCGTAATGTTGCGTATTCCCTGGCTGTTTACCAACCTCGGTGGAGGGTTGCTGACGGGATATTTGATGTGGTTGTACAAAGCGACGCTCAGTGAGATCCTCGCGCTCATAACATTTGTCCCCGTGATCACAGGGATGGGTGGAAATGTTGGGACACAATCATCGAGCATCACGGTCCGAGGCTTCGCGATCAATCGTATCGACTTGAGCAACTTTGGCCGCTACCTCTTCAAAGAGATGCGCGTTGGTGCGTTGCTTGGTGTACTATGCGGGGGCTCACTGATGCTCATCGGCTACCTATGGCATGGTAACCCAATGCTCGGTGTCGTTGTAGGATCATCCCTGTTTATGGCCATGACACTCGCGGCCATCACTGGCTCTTTGTTCCCTGCGTTTTTTACTCGCATCAAGATCGACCCAGCGTTAGCATCTGGGCCGTTTGTCACGACGATTAACGACGTGACAGGGATTTTGATCTATTTGACCACTGCGACGATTTTTCGCCAATGGCTTTTGCACTGAACCTTGTTCTTACTGTGGACTTTGAGACAATAAGAAGTCTTCCTTCACCATGTACCATGCCTATGGGAGAGTCAGAGAATGGACGTTGCGAGCTTACCAGCCGTCATCACCCCTGCGTTGTTTTTTGAGAAGATGCTCATTGAATGGGCTGAAGAGATCTTTACCCCTCCCCCTCTGATTGAGGAGGTCAAATTTGCCATCCAGATCGACCTCGTGGGAGATGAAGGTGGGATGTGGAGTCTCCACTTTGATCTGGGCGATGTAGAGTGCCAAACAAGCCCAGCGATGCGACCTCTGCTCGCGTTTAAAGGACACAGTGACGCGTGGATGACGACGTCTGGTCAGTGGCTAAAGGAGTTTGCACAAAAAATCGAGGACGCAGGCGGTCCAGAGGATTTTATCGAACAGCTCATTGAGAAAGAGCGCCAACAAGGACACCCCGAGATTCGCTTGACAGATGATATCTTGCAGGCACTTCTCCAACACCCAACCATGTTTGCGTTTACACTCAAGGACTACGAAGGACAAGATATGCACCTGCTCATGGGGTTGTGGTGCACGGACTTCTCCAAGAGTCCTGATATCACCGTGACATTAGACGGAGAAACGCTACGTGCCTTACGTGACCAAACACTCCACCCACTCAGCGCCTGGAAGCAAAAAAAGATACTCGTCGAGGGGAACTTGAATCTCGGCCTGAAGTTGGCCAAAATACTCCGTCCATGATCCAACATAGACCTCTATTCCATGAGGCTTGTCACCAAAATCTTACCACCTATAAGACCATCGTGTCGGTCTTGGCAATTCGCAGTGGGATGTGGTATGGTTGGGATTGGTTTCAGGAGCAAGTGGTCACGGAGAGACCAAAACATCAGGTAAATTCGGTTTTTGAGCCCGATAAGGACAAAACATGCACGAAGAAGACCAGTTTACGATTGGGATTGATTTGGGGACCACCAACTCGTGTGTCACGTTTATGGATGGCAACCGTCCACGTGTTATCCCCAATCGCTCCGGTTATTCAACGACGCCTTCGATCGTCGCCTTTACCAACAAAGGTCGTCGTCTCGTGGGTCAACTCGCGAAAAGACAGGCGGTGGTCAACTCCGCAAACACCATTTACGCTTCAAAACGCCTTATAGGTCGTCGCTGGGACAGCCCCCTTCGTGCAAGGATCCAGGAGATCGTCCCCTACCAACTCTCTGGCGACATGGGTGGAGGTATCCGTATCGACATCCAAGACCAACACTACTCCCCCGAAGAGATCGGGAGTATTGTCCTCGCGGAGCTCAAACTCGTCGCCGAAGAATACCTTGGACACTCCGTCACCAACGCGGTGATCACTGTCCCTGCCTACTTCAATGATGCACAGCGTCAGGCGACCAAAGACGCTGGTCGGATGGCTGGCCTGGAAGTCCTGCGCATCATCAACGAACCCACAGCCGCTGCACTTTGCTATGGATTCGGCAAACAAAACAACCAAAAAATTGCCGTTTACGATCTGGGAGGAGGGACATTTGATATCTCTATCCTCGAGATCAACGATGGGGTCTTTGAGGTCCTCTCGACAGCAGGAGACACCTTCCTCGGTGGAGAAGATTTTGATCAACGTGTTATCGAGTGGTTGGTGTTTAGCTTTGCCAAAGAGCACAAGATCGACCTGCGCAAAAACAAGATGGCGCTGCAACGTCTAAAAGAGGCTTCGGAGAACGCCCGCTGTGAACTCTCAAGTGTGACAGAGACCGAGATCAACCTGCCCTTCTTGATTACAGACAACCAGGGACAAACCCTCCACCTGCGAAAAGTCCTCACACGAGAAAAACTCGAGACCCTTACAGCAGACCTGATCGATCGCACCATTCAAATTTGCCAAAACACACTCGAAGAAGCATACATCAGCCCCGAAGAGATCGACGAAGTCTTGTTGATCGGTGGGATGTCACGTATGCCCAAAATTCAACAAGCCATCACACAACACTTTGGTCATCCCCCAAACAGAGGTATCCACCCAGACGAAGCCGTCGCGCTCGGCGCTGCCGTCCAAGGTGCTGCGCTGCTCGAAGAACGCACAGACGTCCTCCTACTCGACGTGACCCCCCACTCCCTTGGGATCATGATCGCGGGCGGTTTCTACCAAATCCTGATCGAACAAAACACCACTGTCCCTTGCTCTCACAGTCACATCTTTACGACCGTGAAAGACTACCAAACACAGGTCAAGATCCTCGTGCTCCAAGGGGAATCATCCAGGGCTGAGGAGAATGAGCTGCTCGGAGAGTTTGTCCTCGACGGATTGCGTCCTGCGCCTCGTGGTGAGGTACAAGTTGAGGTCACATTCTCGATCTCGGCAGATGGGATTGTCTCTGTCTCTGCAAGAGATTTGGAGACCAACCAACAACAATCGATCCTCGTCACCGCCACAAGCCGACTCAGTGAAGAAGAGATGCGGCGCATCATCGAAGAAAACCGAGACTTCGCGCTAGAGGCCAAGACGAGCGAAGAGTTCGAACGGCAGCGCAGTGTCGCAGAACAAGATATGCAACACATCCTTGACTTGCTTCCACAGGTACAAGAGATTGTAAGTAACTCCTCTTTTGGACAGGAAGCCCTGGGCAAGGCCGAAGAGATCATTCTTCGCACAGAACAGGCCATCGAAGAGGAAAATTTGATGGTGTTGGCCTCTGTTTTGCCAGCCCTTCAACGAACAAGGAAGATATTCCGGCAGATCCTCGACCACTCCCTCAACAGTGGACGAATGTAGCAAGGGCGTCAGTATGGATAAGCGCGCACAACTCATCGCACTCCTGGAAAAAGGCCTGGACCATTTTGGCCAGGGTGATCTCGACACAGCGAAACAAAACTGGTTGCAGGTCCTCTCACTCGATCCAAGCAACGAGAAGGCCAAAGAGTATCTCCAGTATCTGGAGACCGAGTACCCCGGAAATACAAACGCAATACCAGAAGCGCTTGAGGCAGATCTTCCCTTTCAAAGTCAAGATCACATGCATGCCTACACACAAAGTGGACAAGCGCACATTCCAGTACACGATCCACATCATGTCCCCGATGATAATCCGTGGCTCTCTCATCCCTCCACCCCACCAGAAAACAACTGGCAAGCGACAGAGCTTGAGCTTGAGCTTGAGCACGAGCCCAACGGGGAATGGAACCCTTCAGGAGATGACTTTTTGCGCCCAAACGCGCAAGAGTGGAGCCCTTCCCCACACGAGACAGCCCCTCCACAGCAAACCTACGAATACCAAGGTCCCAACGGATACGCACAGGACCCCCAATATACACCACAGTACGATCCGCCCGCTTCCCACGCTGAGACGATGTACCCTAGCTACCTCGACTACAACATCGAATCCGAAGATCTCAGCAGAAGCCCCATCCCAGAACCGCTAGGTCCTGCACAACCTGTCGAACCAGAACAATTTCTCGAAGAGGATTTCCAGGACCCTTCTCCAGCCGCACAACACAACCCAAGTGGCTACCAAGTCAACTACTCACCGTACAATACAGAGGCTTACCCCCAAGACGTATTGACCTCTCGCTACGAACCAACAAAGCCACCACAAGCCGATGTCTCAGCGTATTACCGCGAGGAAGACATCCTCCCTCAACCCCCTCCGCGCCCAAAACCAAAGATCCGAGAGCGGTTATCCAACCAAGCAGATACAGCTCAATCATCCTCCGCCAACATACCCTCTGTAGAAAACAACAAGGGGCACCACCCATACGACTCTTCAGCACAGCACACTTCTGCGCAAATGCCGATGGAAAGTACCCTCAATTACATCACCCCAAACAAGACAAAACATCCCCAAAGCAAAAGTGGTGATAACTTCTCTCTCCCCCCTTGGGCATCAGACGCGTTTAAAAAGACACTGACCCCAAAACCAGCGTCCCCAAAATCTCTGGCCAAGGAAGCCTTTGCAGAGACATACATCGCTCCAAACAATGACAACCCCCCTCTCGTCGCAGCACCGAGCAATCCCCCTCCTGCAGATGAGCCCGACGACGAGTTGGAGCTCCTACTCTCCGGCGCAGAGGACCTCATCGATGCGAGAGATTATAGCGGCGCAATGGAGCTGTTAGAACTCTGCCTTGACTCATCTCCACACCACGGCAAAGCCAAAAGCCTCGTGCAGAAATGTGAACAGCAGCTCGCATCGCAGTACCAGGAACAATTTCAGGATCTTGATATGATCCCAAAGATGGACTGTCACCCTGATCAGCTCACACAGCACAGACTTGACCACCAAGCAGGTTTTGTCATCTCACAACTCGATGGACATACGAGTATCCAAGATCTCCTTCTGATCACAGGGCTCGAAGAATTTACGTTGCTGCGCATCCTCAGCCAGCTCGTGGATAAAAATCTTGTTTCGCTCTCTTGACATGGCTTGCGAATTCTCACGGTGTATGCTACACCCTACAACGCAAGCACCGAGCTATTGCAGCCAAGAGAGTTTCCAAAAAAGCTCCCATACAACCACACTCACCAGCACACTTCACTCGAGCTGAGCTCTTCATGTGCATGTTGCATCACAAAGACACCAAATCCCACACCTCGCTCGTCCATCTCTCTCGTATATTTCGCGGCCTGACCCCTTGGTTCCTCGCCACACTTGCGTGTCTACTGCTCGCCTGCCCGCTCCAGAGGAAACCCTTACGCCCTTACCCCCCTCCCCCCGCAAAGAGCAGCGCAATCACTCAAAAAGTCCGATGGTTTCGCACCTCTTTTTACAATTACTACCAACTTGAACGACAGCTCGCAAACCCACAAGATCGACTCAGAAGGTTGATCAAACAATTCCCCAACATCGCCACGCTGACCTTTTTTCGAAACCAGTCGTATGTCGAGAAGCGCAAAAAGCAAGGCCAGAGACTCAACAACCTCGCACAATTTTATATGCTCATGAACCTCCTCATCAAAGAGACCATCCCCATACCATCCACTCCCCCGAAACAACGCTAACATCGTTTTCCCGTACCACGACAAGGAGAAGGTAGTCGATGCCAAAAACAAAACCGGAGCTCACCCCTCACAACGCTCCACACACCGCCTCGATGCAAGATGCAGTCCGCTCGCTCCTTGAATCCTCTGGTTTCTCAATGGACGAACCCCACTTACAAGACACACCACAACGTGTCGCGACTTGTTGGCAAACACACCTGCTAGATGGACATCAAATGGACGCAGCAACCCTGCTCTCCGAAACATTCCCCTCCGAGGGGCAGGGACTCATCGTCGCAAAAGACATCTTTATCCAGGGACTTTGCCCTCACCACCTCCTGCCATTCTTCGGAAGAGCACACATCGCGTACCAACCTGATGAACACATCGTCGGATTTTCCAAGCTCGCAGAGCTACTGCAATGTTTCTCACATCGATTGACGCTTCAGGAAAAAGTGACGCAAGAGGTCTGTGACGCTCTCGAACAACATTTAGGCGCAAAAGGGACAGGCTGCATTATAGAGGCAACCCACACCTGTATGATTTTACGTGGTGGTGAGCAACGACAAAGTCAGGTCTTGACCAGTCAATTTACAGGCACCCTTAGAGACAATCCCCCCTGGCAGCAAATGATGCCCTCCTCCAGGCTCTAACGGACCAACCTCCCTCTACGCAACACAAACAAACACAACAATCCAAGAGACCACAACAGCCATCCATCCCCGTGAGCAGAGACTGTTGAGCAACCAAGTCCCCTCTCAATATCGATCTGTTTGTAGATTGGGACGTTGATCTCTTTGGGTTTGTAGAGTGTACAGACGGCTTGTATATCATCCGCGTCGAGGTCTCTCTTTTTGAGCTCTTGGTCGAGCGCTGAGGCGTACATGGTCGCCTTTTCGACGTCACTGTGCCCCAAACCGACCATGTGCCCAATCTCATGTGTCACTGTATTTTGGATGTCACGGAAGATGTTGTTCTCATCCTCCGTTTGTGTGGTCAAACGGAACAATGGGTTGGACGCATTGATCTCCATATCAGCGTCCAAGATCTCACCAGTATCGAGGTTTTGTGTGGTCGTCGTCATCGCAAGGGATTGTTGATCGTGACGCCACTGCCCCTGATCCAAGAAAAAACGTATGAGATTGGTGTTGCAACTATCACAACTCTCATTGTAACCAATCGCCGTTGTACTTGGAACACGGCCTGTTGACTGGAATTGCAATGGTGAGGCGATCCCACCACATGTGATCCCAGCCCACGCACGAAAAGAGTTCTCAATCGCGTCGAACTCGCTACCAGAGACTCCCCAGTCCTTGTTTTTTTCGTAGTATTCTCCAAGCCCCGCGGTGTCGATCGCGTAGCCGATCGGGAAGCGCTTCCAGTGAAGTGGTGCGCCATTGTCCGTTCGATTAAACTCATATGCGGAGGCGAGACGATGTCCCCAAGGCGCCGCTTGAAAGAGACCAACGAGCGCAAAAAAGAGCGCGATACGAAGATACATTTGTTGCATTTGTATGTCCTCTGGCACAAAAGTACGGGGAAACAAACCCACACCACGAACGAGCCACAAACTTCAGGTGATGTGAGAAAGAATCCCATTGTGCGAAAAGTACCTGCAGGTACTCATTCACCCACAAAACATATCACTTTTTACGATGATATGGAAGGCTCCAAAGAGTCGGGAAACAAAGAGGGGCTCGAACCCAAAACACATCCATTGCGTTGAACCCAGGCCTGCCAATCCACATCAGGCTCAAAGCGAAACAGGATGGGAAAAGGGAAACGCTTCGCGATCAAAGCCCTGTCAGCATACTCTGGTGCAAAGTGTTGCTCGGGTCCAATGTGGATGCACACAGCCAGACGACCAATGTCTTCGGCAGGCCCCCACACCTGAGGAATATACCAATCCAACCAACCAAAGAAGTCAGCGGTCATCTCTTCACTTGCTTCAAAGGTAACAAGCTCTTTTCCGTCCAGTCCAAGCCACTGTTGGAATGCAGGTAGCAACTCGTCTTCCACCATGGGTACAGCTGCGACTCCCGCCGCAGACACTCCCCAATGGTTGAGAAAAAAAAGCATAATATCATGCCATTCGTCGGTAAGCCCTGGAAAAGTATACTTGTCTCGCTCTGTATCCAATCGTTCACTCCTTTCATCACGATCACACGATGCAGTGGCCAAATGAGCCAACATCTGATCCAAAATCAACCCGCAAATCGTACCCCTCACAGGCGCTCTTGACAAGGTATCTGCTTACGTTCATGATAACGCACAACAAGAGAGTACATCGATAACACCTACAACCTCCCTACCGAACTTACTTGGAGCGCATACGAAGGAGAAAAAGTATGAAGAAATTGCTCACTCTCGCGATCATGTTCGCCGCGACACCTGCATTTGCGAACACACCTGTTGCAAAAAAAACAACAAAGAAGACCGTCGTCGCTAAAAAAGTTGAAGCCAAAAAAGTTGAGGTCAAAAAAGCAGCCTCACCGACAACCAAGGCGACCAAAAAAGCTCCCGCCACAGAGCCTCCACTGTACAGCATTGACTCCGCAGCAAAACCGGCTCCACCAGCAAAAACAGCTCTCGCACGTATCCTCAGAGCACAACACCTTCGCGTCTGTGTTCGCTCAGATGTACCTCCATTTGGGTACTTTACAAACAAAGGCCTGACAGGCTTTGACATCAGCCTCGCGACCGAGCTCGCCAAGCGTATCAGCATCGACTACAAGAAAAACCTGCACATCGGATGGACTGTGATCACCGCTGGCGCACGTATCACGAGCTTGCAACAAAAAACATGTGATATTGTCATCGCAGCATTTTCCTACACGAAAAGTCGCGCAAAACTCGTCTCCTTCAGCAAAATCTACTTGTTGACGGACAAAGTCCTCGTCGCAGCAGCGAACTTGACCAGGAAAACGCCTGTGATCGCCCGTGTCAAAGGGACAACAGGTAAACTCGATATCAAAGGTGAAGTGCGTTACTACAACAACTATCAAGAGATCATCAACGCGATGGAAGAAGGCACTGTCGATTACGTCATCGCAGACCGCCCCATCGCGCTGCACATGATCCGAAGCGTGACACGCCCCTTCAATATCACCAAAACACTCTCCAAAAACGCCGAACATTATGCTGTGGGTATGAACAAAGGCGACACACACCTTTTAAAAGCCGTCAACAGCGCGCTCTCAAGTCTCGCTCAATCAGGACGTCTTACGTACCTTCACCGTCAGTGGCTCTAACCCACTGACTCCAAGTACTGCTCTCTCCTTCCACCCCTTCTCTGCCTGTTCCACCCAAATTTTGATCATAGAAACACCACGCTCATATTGACGAAATGGGTCCTTTGCCTGTACAAAGAATGGACGCAAAAGCATATTCTCATGACTGCGGACCTCTCAAGAGACCGATGCATACAATATGCGTTCAGGACAGCTCATCCAAAAGAACCCGGCCAAGTCGCCGGAATAAGGTATTTGTGGAGACGAAAAAGATATGGCAAGTTACGGAACCGCCAGGCCGACAAACCTAGGTGGCTACCAGCTACAACGAACCGTCACAGAAGATCGCCTGGGTGTTCTTTACTACGGCACAAGCCCACAACATGCACAACCTGTTTGGGTCAAGCAGTTCCACACAGCGTTTACACAAGACGCCGCTTTGCAACAACGCTTTCTGGATGGGATCCAATACCTTAGACAATTCCAACATCCGAGTATCTTGCGCGTGCTGGATTTTGGTAACGATGCACAGCATGGTCCTTTTGCGGTCACAGAGTCCTGTGACGGCCATAGCTTTCAACAATTGCTCTCCGAGCGACAACCCCTCAGTAGCTACACCATTCAGGCATTCATCGAGCAGTTACTCGATGGAATTGAATACCTGCACCGTTCCTCGCTGATCCACGGCGATCTACATTTGGGGAGCATTTACCAGGACGCACAACAAAACGTCAAAGTACTGCACCTCGGACACGGTTGGTGGTGGAGTGACAGTTTGCGCGAGTCGGGTGGTGTCACACAGCACTCGGAGTACTATCTCGCGCCAGAGCAAAGCAAAGGCTACGCGTGGGATCATCGCGTCGACATTTACGCCTGTGGAGTCATCCTCGCAGAGCTGCTCATGGGGACTTCTTTGTCCCTCAAACCACGCGCAGAGCTGTTTACGAAAGAACAGTCTCTCCGCGTCTCTACGCTGATCTCCTCCATGTCTCAAAGCGGCCTGGACCTCGCTCAGATCGAAGGTGTCTTGCGCAAGGCGCTCGCGCTCAACCCCAACGATCGCTTCCACTCCGCAGAATCATTTAAGCTCGCGTTGCAGGGGGCATTCACTCCATCAAGACCTGCACAAGCCGCACCTCAAAGCTTCAACGAGGAGGTCAAAACCGCGAGTCGCAAAGAGTTCAGCAACGAAGACTACGACGAGATGCTCGGCGACACAGGATTTGCAGATGATTCAACGGTCATCCAAACCATGCCCAAGCTCGACGATGAGGTAGAAGAGCTCAGCACGGTCCGTATGAGTGTCGATGAAGCCATGCAAAACATCGACTACCAGGAATATCTCAGAAGCAATGCTCAGGCGACACAGGCCTCACAGGTCGATCTCGCAGCACTTGAATCCGAGATGCTCGGCATGGATGAAGATCTCACGCGCCCAGGGATCGCCCCCCCCGACTCACTCCCTGCGCTGACCCCGATGCCTACCATTCGGGCATCAGGAAAAGAACTCAGGGAGTCCATGCCCAACGACCCGTTGGAGGTCACCTACGTCGGACCTCGCGATGTCGCACGCGCAGCCGGTGGAAATGAAGAAGCCACTCCCATGGGTTGGCTCAAATGGGCTGCGCTCCCTGTCGGAGTGCTTATTCTCGGTGTCATCGTTATCTACGTGATCCGCCCGACAACACCACTGCGTGCCCCCGCGCCACCACCGCGAAAAGTCCACGTCACAATGGAGCTCAACACAGTCCCCGGTGGAGCTGACATCTGGGTCAACGGTGAAAAAACAGGCAAAACAACACCTGAAACCATTCGCTCGCGTGTTGGGAACAAGCTCGTGATTCAGTTGCGCAAAACCGATCACAAACCCATTACATTCTCATGGCTTGCCAAAGCACACAGCAAGCGAGAATTTACACTCGAATCGACCAAACCAAAGGTCATTCCGGATACGAACACACAGCCCGATGCACCTCAACCAAGAGCCATCGCCAAAGTCGGGAAAAAAACAAACAAGAAGCCCAGAAAAGTCCGCACGGCAGGCACCTCTCCGCTCCCAAGAATCAGCGGCAACATGGCCATCCTGTCACTCAAAAGCGTCCCCCCCAAAGCCAAGGTCATCGTAGGTGGACGGCAGTGGCCCGGGAGAACACCTCTCCGCATCCGCGTCACCCGTGGTGTCAACGTCAAAATCGTCATCCAAAAATACGGCTATCATCACGCCTTCTTTCACTGGAATGCCGACAAAAACGAAAGCAAGTCCATCCAACTCTACCGATACAGCTGGTACAATCCCTGAGACATTTCAACACACAAACCAAATTCTTGATGACATCCACCTCATTCTCCTCTATCATATCAACACCCGCAACCTTCCTAGAGACCCGCAATACATCGACATGTCTGGCCATTTCATACACCAGACAACATACCGCTCCCATAACCTGGAGAAGAGGAATCCATGGGTGAGACATCTTCCGAGTTGATTGGCCTCGTACTCAAAGACACCTACCGCATCGATACATACCTCGGCGAAGGCGGACCTTCTATCGTATATAAAGGGACAGACCTTCTACTCGGCGTCCCTGTCGCGATCAAGCGACTCAAGCTCCTTCAGCAAAACGAAGAACAACGCGAACTCATGGCCGAACGCTTCCTTCGAGAAGCTCGGACACAGGCCAAACTCGTACACCAAAATATTGTCGGCATTCGGGCGATGCTCGAAGAAAAAGGCGAATATTACATCATCATGGAGTTTATCGATGGCAAAGACCTCGCCTATCGTCTCTTCGACACAGAAGGACACAGCAAAAAGCTCCCCTTCGATGAAGTGGTCCCTCTCTACGAACAAGCACTCGCAGGACTCGGCTACGCACATGAACATGGCGTGATTCACCGCGACATCAAGCCCTCCAACATACTCGTGACCCAAGACAATCACGTAAAGCTCGCTGATTTTGGTATCGCCCGCGCCCTTGACGATCAACGACTCACAAAGACAGGCTTCCTCGTCGGTACACCCATCTACATGTCTCCCGAGCAGCTCAAGTCCGGAGACATCGATCATCGCAGTGACATCTACAGTATGGGCGTCGCGCTCTTCGAAGCGCTCGCAGGAAAACCCCCGTTTGGAGGCGATGATGCGAGCAGCTACGAGATCATGTCCCAACACCTCTTTGAGCCACCACCGCCGCTCTCTGTCTTTCGTAAAGACCTGACCCCCGCGCAGATCACTGCGGTGATGCACAGCCTCCACAAAGAGCCACAAGCCCGCTACAGTACGTGTCGAGAGTTTGCAAATGCGCTCAATCTCTCCCTCGTCCAACCCGACCTCTCCCCTGATGAGTTGTTGGACCTCGCCGCAAAACACGACCAACCAGCGCTGATCACCCACTTTGGCGTGCCCCTCCCGTCGAGCGAAGACCTCGACATGCTCGAACCAATCGTCGCAGATAAACGTGCGACCGTCACAGAGACACCTTCGCACAAAGAGCACACACCAGACGCCAAACAGACACAAGCGCTCCAAGACACTCCCTCTTCTCCAAAGACAACCCCCCCACTTTGGCTACTTGCAGCCGCGGCGCTCCTGATTGTAGGAGGAGGCTGGTACCTGCTCAACCCCTCGCCCTCTTCAGGTCCCCTATCCAACCACACAAACATCACGTCGAAGAAAAAGACAAACGTTCGCCCCAAGCGGGTAAAAACACTAACGCCAACAGCCCCAGGGATGCCAGACGCGCTTCACGTCCCAGCACCTGAGAAAACGCAGACCCCTGAGAAGCCTCAGCCCCCAGAGCCACCTTCCCCCTCTGCCACCAAAGACAAAACCATGGTCCGCATCCTCGGCGGTTGGTACTGGCAAGGGCACGGCAAGATAGGACAAAGAGCGCTCTCTATCTACACAAAAAAGCGATTTAGACGGAGTATCAAGCGCTTAAAGAGAAGACGAAACAAGCGAGCAAAGGCCCTCCCTGAAGCTTTGCGAAAACTCACGCTCATGCGCGCAAACCTCTTGTACAAAACGCAAACAAACGACCACCCCAAACGTCGCGTGTACATCTCGACGTTCTGGATCGATCGCAACGAGGTCACCGTCGATGCGTACAGAAGCTGTGTCGAAACAGGGGCATGTCAACCGATCAAGCTGCGCTTTGCGCGCGGGATCAAGAGACTCTTTGCGAAACCAAGAGATGTCACCAAACAGCTCGAGCCCGGCAGCCCAATGCGCTACATCACCTGGAAACACGCCTCCACTTACTGCACAGCCCAAGGCAAACGGCTCCCAACAGAGGCCGAATGGGAGTACGCAGCAAAGGGTTTCGGCACAAAACGCTACCCATGGGGGGACCAAGCCCCCAGCTGTACAAAATCCGTTTACTACGGATGTAACAAAACACCTCTTCCACACACAACGTCATCGCGCCAAGAAGGAAAAAGCCCGAGTGGTGTTTTCGACATGGCAGGCAATGTGTGGGAGTGGGTGCTCGACTGTTACGATGCACGTGCCTACCACCAACAAGACGCCAAAAACCCTTCCGTCGATCGAGAGGCTTGTCGTCGTCGTGTCGTTCGCGGCGGTTCCTTCCAGGAGTTCCAAAACTCTCCAGGCCTCACGGTCTTCTATAGACGCCCCATGTGGCATAAATTTCGTCGCCGTGACATCGGCTTCCGGTGCGCCAGCTCCCATCCCCCAAAATAACAAACCATCACATAAAAGGCCGTCCACAATGCGCTCAGTCTCGCTTATTGGATTCAAACCCTTCGCCCACTATCACATCAACCCATCACAAGAGCTCGTCAGGTACTTTTCGACAATTGCCCCTCACTCACTGCACACGCTCATCCTCCCCGTCCAACAGGATGGTCTCTTTCAAACGGTCTCCGAACACATCCAGACACATAAACCCGACGCGGTCATTGGGATCGGACAGGCACCAGGCGGAACCATACGCCTCGAACGAGTAGGCCTCAACGTCGCAGACTTTCGCATCCCAGACACAGCAGGTGCGCAGCCAAGTGCCCAACCGCTCATCGAAGGTGCTCCAGACGCCTACTTCTCCAATCTTCCTCTACAGGGTCTGCAACAACGTTTGCTCGACGCATCAATCCCGACGACCATCTCCGATTCGGCGGGCACCTACCTTTGCAATCAATTGCTGTTTACGATCAGACACATCCAAAAAGAACACACCCCCGAAGCAATCGGTGGCTTTATCCACGTCCCTCTGCTCCCGTCGCAAGCAGCCGAACACATCTCCTCAAAGCGCCCAGGTCCGGCACCTGCGTCGATGTCATTGGAGACCATGCGCGAAGCACTTCAACATGTTATCGAATACGTATAGGACTCGCCCCTTCCCTCTACTCCCCAGTCATCCAATCAACAACATCACTGACAAATAGCCTTGATGTCATCGGTAAAAGGTGCAGGTGAAAAGAACGATTTTGCCGCGTCATCGAGGGTCGTCGTCTCCTTGCCATTCACCGATGAGAAGCGGAGATCGATCAGGCCATCACCGCCCTGCCCTCCGAGCGATTTTCCGACGGGCTGAACGAGATTTTCAATCGCAGGTCCGTTGCTTGCAGATTTCCCACCAGCTCCACCAGTCGCGGTCAACTGGCTTCCCTGATACAGCGCAACAACTTGTGTAAAGATCATGACGGAGCCACCAGCTCCACCACCACCACCACCAACAGCAGCACCATAGCTGGTAGCATCTCCACCACTTGCACCTTGTGCGTTGATCTCACCAGCGACGTTCAGCGATTTTGTAAAGAACAGAACAGCCCCACCGCCAGCGCCTCCGGCACCACTTTTGTTGTTTGTGTCCTTGCCAGCGTCGGCATTGTCAGGTCCACCAGCACCACCACCGGAGCCCAAAAAGATCTTCTCTTTTAAGTCGACAGGACCGTATACAACGCCTTTTGCAGCCGAGACATTTCCATTTTTATCGAGACCATCCACGCCGGCAGTCTTATACGATCCACCTGCTCCACTGGAGGCTGCATCGCTTGCGCTTGCAGCGGTCCCACCTCCAATGACACCTTTCACATCACTCGGCCAAGATGAGATAGACTCACCCGCGCGCCCGACAGCCGGTCCGATAGCAGCGACACCACCACGATACCCCTTTCCGATGAGGTCGATCTTTCCACCCTTCTCGATATAGACATACTCATTGGCTCGGAAGACCAACACCCCTCCTGTTTTTCCATTCCAGGGAGAGACTGTGAGAGAACCTTTGGGCTGAATGTGGATATGTGAGTAATGTGGAACACGAATGGCCACAATCGCTTGGCCTGCAAGATCACTGTTGCTCGCAGCACCATATGTGTGCTTGACATCAGACTGCAATGTCACTGTATCTCCCTGGACAGAGAGAACCTTCACAAACTCGTACTGACCGACAATCTTGGCATCCCCTTGCATATGAATGAGCATCAACTCTCTGTTCTTTGTGAGCAGCGTGTTCATCGCAGGCAATCCAGACGGAAGCTGAAGCTTCAGTGTGTTCTTACCGATCGCGAGGACTTCGAAGGGGATTAAGTCAGGAGCCTGTTTTCCGGCGCGCTTCTCCGTATCAAGCACAACAGAGGCGGAAACAACAAGCTCTCCGTCAAGAACATCGCCCCAGCAATTATTACATGCAGAAGCCTCGTCGACATCTCCATCACAGTCATCATCTTTTTGGTTACCACACAACTCGACGGAGGGGATCGCCTCTCCGACACACACTCCCCATTTTCCGCTCGTACAGGTTTGGGTACCACCATTGCACTCACCGATATCTTTGGTTTGTGCGGCACCGCCATAACAAGCTCTGGAGAGAGGTGCGCCGTTGATGGAGTCGACCTTTCCATCACAGTCATTGTCTTTGTTATCACAAGACTTTTCGCGAGGTTCATAATCAGACGATTGGCGAAGATAATCATTGGCACTACAAGCTCCGAGCCATTTTTGCGCGCCAGCACAAAACTTCGTCGCGCCTTTACACAACGAGTTTTGCAGCGGACATAGAGGCGGTGTCTCGGAGTCTTGGTCCATCTCATCTGTTTGACCATCACAGTCGTTATCTTTCCCGTCACATATCTCTTTGGACTTGTTCGTGGTTTTCGTACAGGTGAGCACACCACCTTGGCAGGTGGTCTTGCCAAGAGCACAGACACCCGTCTCGCCTTTTACAGTACACGGGGTGTTAAGCTTTGCATCGGTCTCATCGACCTGTCCATCACAGTCTTCATCAAGACCATTGCAAAACTCGGTCGCTTTGCCCGCGTTGGCGCGACAGACGATCTTTCCACTGACACACGCTTTGCGTCCAGGACGACAAATCCCTTTGGCTGAGGTGATCGTGCAGGTTTGACCAATTTGGACATCTTCTTCGTCCGTGACACCGTCACAGTCGTTATCCTGACCGTCACACTTCTCCTGCGCAGGGAGGACTTCGCCAATACATCCCCCCCATCGTTTGTTTGTTCCACAGGTTTGTTGACCGACACGACAGTTTCCGACATTTTGGGTGAAGGCGGGACCACGGTAACAGCTCTGTGTCGCGTTGGGACTGCAATTACAGCCTTCATCGATAAGACTGTCACAGTCGTCATCGGTGGCAATACCGCTGTTACTACAAGACTCTGTTTTCTTCGTTGTGGAGGGGGTGCATACCCATTTTCCGCTTCGACAAGTGTACTTTCCATAACCACACTGCCCCGTCCCACCGATCACAAAGCAGGTCGTTCCACCTCCGGGGACAGCGTCGTCAATGGAGCCATTACAGTCGTTATCTTTTCCATCACAAGTTTCGGTTGTGGGTTTGGTTTCGTTGGTGCAGGGTCCCCAGCGACCAGACGCATCACAGGTCCGCTTGCCATCAGCACAAACACCTTTGCCTCGTGTTCCAGAAGGTCCAGTGTAACATGCTTCGACAGTGCCAGCCTTACACGCACACTGGCTGTCTTTGTCATCGATATTGCCATCACAGTCATTATCGATACCGTCGTCACAGCGCTCTTTGGCTTCTTTCGCAAAGGTCACAGAGCAGATCAGCTTCCCACCTTTACAGGCCGTGTATACACCTTTCAGACAGGGGCCTTTTTGGCCACTTACATCACATGGTGTTCCGACAAGCGGAGCCAGTTCATCGACCTGGCCGTTACAATCATCGTCCTTGCCGTTACAAGTCTCGCTTTGTTCTCCAGGTTGTACATTGGGCGCACAGACGACAGCGCCGCTCTGGCAAGTTTTGGTTCCCTGCTGACAATCACCAGGGAGGCCAGTGCTACATGAACCGGAGATACCTGGGACATCGTTGTCGACCAGTCCGTCACAGTCGTCGTCCTTACCATTGCACTCTTCTTTGTTCGCCGGAAGAACGGAACCAACGCAGTTGGTGTCCCACTTTCCACCGCCGCTCGCGACATCGAAAGTGCAGAGGTTTGTCCCTTGTGTACAGATCCCTTTTCCAGCGTTGCCTGCGGGACCGTCATAGCAGGGTCTTCTCATCCCGACGACACAACAGTCAACGATGCCTTCGTCTGTCTTGCCATCGCAGTTATCATCAAGGCCATTACAGACTTCTTTCCCTGGCAGTTTCTCTCCCTCGCAGGTGCTCCAAGTGAGATCGTCTTGACATGTCTCGACACCATCGGCACATAGACCAAGACCTTTTGTCCCAGCGGCGCCTGTATAACAAGGACGTGTTTTACCAGGATGATGGCACTTTTCCGCTTCGCAGTTTTCGTCGGTTTGTCCGTCACAGTCATCGTCTACTTTGTTGCCGCAGATCTCACGTGAACAGATTTGACATCGTTGCGGGACAGCAGCCACTTTGAAGCTCTCATCCCCAAGTGTGTCTGGTTGGACTTGGAGGTAGAACCAACAGGGGTTGTTGTTTTGCTTGGTCAAATCGTCGGGAAAACACGTGTGTTTGGGATCAGTTGCGATGTCACACTTTTCTTTGTGGGGTTTTTTGTCCAGCTCTGGACTGCGGCGAATCATGTATAGATACCAACTCGTCTCACTGTCCTTGACTTCTTCAGGAGGGATCGCGAAGCCCGGAGTGAGCGAGTACAAACCAGTCGTATCGCTCAACGCCTTGATTGCGCCAGTCGAATCGACTTCGACGTATTGCACCTTTTGTTTGATGCCCTCTGCAGTCGTCCAACGCATGACCAAACAAGCCTGTTCTTTTTGCACTGAGACCATAAAGTCACGATAAGGGGTGCGTGGCTGTTTGCTGTAGTCGACCTCGGGGTCGTCGTATGTTGAGGCATTTTCGTACGCAGATTGATCTCGGAGCTGCGTGTAGACAGGACACTCCAAATTAAATTGCCAGTTGCTCGATTTACCACAACCAGCAAACCAACCAAGTACAAAGAGAACACATAGCAATCGGGCACATGGCCACCAAAGATGACGTATCCATTGCGTTGTATGCGAGACATTCTGTTGATTCAGCACAGTACTTTCCATCCTTGTTTTGGGCTCACAAAAGAAAAGGGCAAACACCCACACAAGAGCCATAGACAAAAAGGTGTCTATTGTCTTTCCATTCTTCCTTACACATCTATTGTCGGATTATGTCTTCTCGTGTTGCGTCCATTCGTGTCGAGAAGAGTGCTCTCAGAGTGCCATAAAAGCCCCCAGGAATCAAGACGAACGGGGAAGCTGACAAAAACGCGTTCAGTCTGTTCATTGACTGATCGGGGAGGCTTGCGTGGGTGTAGACTTGTTGGTATACAAAGCGCATGTCATCCATTCGACATCAAGAAGAGGTTCTGTCACCTCATTGAGATAAACCCACGGGGAGATCAATGTCCAAAGCAGCGCAATCGTCCGAGACACAACAAGCCGAGGTTCAAAATGGAGGCACTGGTTTGTTTATGTTACGCCTCCTCGCCGTGTTGTTTACGGCTGTATGCCAGCCTGTGCTTTCAGCTCCTTTCAACTGGTGGCCACTGCACTGGTTTAGTTGGGTGCCCTTTTTGTGGGCGATCAACGCCCAAGGGGGTCGCAAACGTGTCCTGCTCGGGATGATCGCAGGCGTGACCTCCAACTACTTGATTTTCTACTGGATCGTGAATTTGCTCCCCAACTTCAGCAAGATCCCCATGTACGTCTCGATCTTCCTCAATCTCTTGATTTGTCTTGGGTTGAGTGTACTCTGGATGCTGTTGGCCCACTACATCCCCAAATTGCAAAAACACTTTCCCAAAAACTGGGTCTATCTCACCCCAGCGCTGCTCGTCACGATCGAGTTTTTCCTTCCACAGATGTTTCCTTACATGCAGGGTGTCAGCCACTTTCAGGTCCTCCCCGTCGTACAGCTCGCGTCTTTGACAGGTATCTATGGCGTGAGCTTTATGGTGTTTTGGAGCAACTGTGTACTGTATCGCGGTTGGGTGGAAAAAAAGAACGGTCGCCCATGGCCAGTGCAACAGACAGTGGTCTTGCTCCTCGCGGTGGTCTTGATGTTGGTGTATGGATATGGACGCATCTTTAAATACAGACAGCTCGAAGCAAAAGCCAAGACGCTCAAGATCGCGATGATTCAATCCAACCTCCAACCCAAAGACCATCGCAACATCAGGCAGATCCACAAGCTTTACCTGAAGATGAGCCAAGAAGCTGTCAAACAAGGTGCAGACTGGATCGTCTGGTCCGAAGGTGAGTTCAAGATCCCATACAGCAGCTTTTCAGCACGTGTAGTGCTCGGAAGAATGGTACGCGACATCAAAAAGCCCTTACTCATTGGTGGCATTGATTACCGTAGGACGAGCGGAAAGTTTCGCGTGTATAACAGCGCCTATCTCGTCAAACCTGGGCCTACCTTCAGCGAAGCCTACGACAAAATTATCCTCGTCCCCTTTGGCGAGTACATGCCCTTCGACAAAGAGCTGGACTTCATTTACAAACACGTAGGCTGGCGCTCTCGTTACTCTTCAGGAGGTAAGAGACATGTCTTCACGTTGGACGGTGTGCCATTCAGCTATCTGATCTGTTATGAGGCGATTTACCCAGGCTTTGTAAGACAAACAATGAAGAGCGGCGCGCGATTGCTCGTCAATGTCACGTATGATGCGTGGTTTGGCAAGACAACGGCTCCCTACCAACACTTGATGCTCGCAGCGACGAGGAGCGCAGAGCTTGGGATTCCACTGATCCGAATGGCGACAAGTGGTGTCAGCACAACGGTCAATGCGTTGGGAAAAATGGAGAAGTTAAGTCCGATCTTCAAGCGAGAGATCGTGATGCGACCACTCAAACTCGTCTACATGCCGTCCATTTACTCACAAATCGGCGACCTCTTTGCGTGGTTATGTCTGATTTTTGTGTTATTCGCGGCGTTTGAGCTACGTCTCCGCCCCCATCCTACCACTGCATAATGTCTCCACGACAGGATTCGAACAGGAGCCGTAAGGCATGACCCTTCTTGCACAAACCTCGATCCTCTCTGCGCTCATCTCCTTCTCCATCGCGATCTCTATCTTTCTAGAAGGGCGGCGTTCTCCACTACAATCACACTTCTCCTACTTTAACTTCAACATCACGGCGGTGATGGTCTCGTTGTTTTTGCTCGGATTGGTGGAGGGAATGCCAGACACGACGCTTGGGTCCATTGGGTTGCGAATGCTCCTGATCACGTCCCTTGGCTTGCCAGTGACAGGTCTGCGCTTCTTCTCGCTCTTTTTGCCAGATCTCGAAAAAGCCATCACACGGACACTCAATGTCTGCTACCCATTGACCGTTGCCTTCGCGGGCTTTGCGGTCACGCCTCTCTACAAAAACCCCATCCCACTTGCCCTTCACTCCTCGTATATCCTGCTGACGTTTACATTGTGTTTCCTCTTCATCCTGTTGCGATTTCGCACCAGCGACAACCAAACAGAACGAAATCGCCTGCGACCTGTTTTTTACGGTGGGTTCATCACGATTGTGTTGTTCACACTGGATTTGCTGTCGTACAGCATCAATTGGCCGTATGTCTTTCTCGGCAACCTGTGTTTGGCGATGTACAACTACTATCTCCTACAGGTGTTGACGACATCACGGGCGATTGACACAACAGACTTTCTCGGCAAAGGGATCATCCTTGGTGTCTTATCCTTCTTGATCGCGGGGATTTACTGGCTGCTCACATTTTGGGTCGGTACCAAAGAGTTGGGTCCCTTCTTCTTCAGTGTACTGGTCGCGTCGATCGTCATCTTGATCCTGTACGAACCGCTCAAGATCATGGTGGAGACACAGGCGGCAGAGTATTTCTTTCGACGTAAACGGGCGCTTCGTATCCAACTTGAGCAACTCAGGCGCAACTTAATCAACGTCATTGACCTCGAACGTATGGGTCGTTTGCTCATGGACACGCTCCGTGACTCCAAGCGCGTCACCCACGCATCGTTTTATTTGTTGCGGGAGGATTCGGGTGGCTTCGCGCGGATCAACTTCTTCGGCGAAGCCCCTGTCGCCAACGTCGACTTTGCGAGTGATGCGTCCTTCTTGCAGCACCTTCAGGACAATCTCAACCCCGTTGTCAAACAGGACCTGGAGTTCCAATTTACGACCTCTTCCATCTTCTCATGGCGACAAGAGGGAGGTGATATCCGGGAAGAGGAGCGATTGCTCGAACTGATTCGCAGCATGATCCAGATGAAGTCAGAGGTCTGTCTCCCCTGTATCAGCTCGGAGCAGAAACTCTTGGGCTTCATCAACTTGCAGGATGATCGAATCGACGCTTCGTACTCACAGGAGGAGCTATCCTTTATGATGATGGTCGCTGCGCAGGTCGCGATTACCATCGAAAACTCTCGACTCTTCGAGAAGATCAAGGAGCGAGAGCGGCTCGCAGCGCTCGGCGAGATGGCCGCAGGTCTCGCACACGAGATCCGCAACCCACTCGGCGCAATCAAAGGCGCCGCGCAGCTCCTCAACCCCGAACACCTCAACGATATTGAAGAGGAGATGATCGACATCATCCTCGAAGAGGTCGACCGTCTCAACGGAGTCGTCTCGCAGTTTCTCGACTACGCGCGTCCTCTACGTGTCGGCTTTGAGGTGATCGATCTCAACCACGTCCTCAAGCGTACCATTCAACTCGTCGAGAAAGAGGTCGCTTTACAGCATATTGAGGTCGACCTCTCACTCGATGAAACAGTCAAACCTCTCGCGGCAGATGCCGAAAAGCTCAAGCAAGTCTTCTTCAACTTGATCCGCAATGGCGTCGAATCCATGCCCAAAGGTGGCACACTCCACATCAGCACCAAACTCGTCGAAGACCTCGACCCTCCAAGTGTCCAGATCATTTTTGAAGACGAAGGGATCGGAATCCCACCAGATGTCCTCAAAAACATCTTCATCCCTTTTTACACGACAAAGAGCAAAGGGACAGGGTTGGGGCTCAGTATCTGCCAACGCCTGATCGAGCACCACCACGGCTCGATCCAGATACAAAGTCGGCTCGATGAGGGGACGCGTTTCACGATCCGCATTCCACTCAAGCGCGAAGGCAGCGCAAGCTGAACACAAAAGCCCCCCCGGATATAAAAGTAGGGCCTTGTGAAACAAGGAGATTCGCACTATGATAGGTGGATCACTTGTGTTGAAGGAGAATGTATAGATGTCTGTTTTACGTATTTGTAAGATTTTGGAAGATGAAGGGCTACACGGGACGCAATTGCGCCGTGAGGTCGCGAGCTCTTTTGCCCCGCAAATCACACAAAACCGCTTCTCCCCCACCCTGCTCCAAGCCGACCAACCCAAAGAGTGCTCACGCATCGCACACCACTTGCACCACGTCGCAAATGCACTGTGCCAAAAAAGCGGACAGTTCGTCGAACAAAACGCTTCGTATTTGCACAAGCAACTCTTTCACCAACAAACGACGCGCCTGCCGAGTCAAGGCACTCTGCACATCATGCACCTCGAACGTTGCTCGCTCGCGAACCTCAAAGCCTTGCTCAAAACACTCGAAGACCACGGCCCAATACAACGAGGTGAGCTGCTTGTCCTGGGCTCATTTGCACAACAGCCCAAACCCAAGTCCTGGCTTCAACTACAAGCATTCTTCCAACAACACATCCAACTCCCCCCCCTTTACAAACGCTCCGTCGATATCGACCCACTGATCTATCATCTCAGCTCTCAACTCTTGTTGGAGCATCAACTCGACGAAGATATCGCAGGCTTCTCCCTCGAAGGGGTCGCGCATATCCACAGAGCCATCCTACAAACCAAACGCAACGCCTCCGAGCTCGAAGCGTTTCTCACCGAAGCCTGTCAACGCCTTCAAAAAGAACGCCTCCCCCTCCAAGATGGCTTCATCATGGCGTGGCCAACTGTCCGAATGCTCGAAGATCTCTGGGGATACAAAATCCACTCCGTCCCGCATCTTGAACAAGAAGAGCTCGAACAATACGACTTTCAAGAGCGATTGTTCTCCGCGTCTTTAGAACACAGCGCACAACACAGCGGCTTCTCAAGAGAGCTACTCGAATCCCAATGCACGCTCCTCAAACATCTCATCCAAGAGTTGCCTCCCCACCAAAGAAGTTACCAGGGGATGACCTCAAGACTCGATCAACTCGTTTGGATCGGGATGAAACTGATCAGTAACGCGCGCACACAAGCTGAGATGAGAGAGTTCTTCGGCTTTGGTGGAGATGGAAAAATCCCCAAAGCAACGGCCAAACTCAAGTTTGACCAACACCACCTCGAACAATACGGGTTCCGCCCAGCAGACCCACTCCCCTGGCCCACGCCAACAGCCGAGCTGCTGTTTGATGAGACACCTCCCCCACAACCGACCAAAAAAGACAGCGCCTCAGAGCGCGTTCTTTACGAGGTCGAGGGCGAACTCGCAGAGACGCTCTTTTGGCGACATCAAGATCTGTTCACGATCCTCGCCGCAGATCCACTCACCGCGAAGAAGATCGCGTCGCTGATGAATGTCCCCGCCAACAAAGTCAAAAAAGACCTGAAGCAGCTCGTCGAATACGGTCTATTGGTTTGTCAGGAGGGACGTTACAAGCTGCCCGCGGATGACTTCTACTACAACCACGCGAGCAACAAACTGCGCTTCTTTGAGGGCAACATCGTCCAACGTTTGGGGAGCGCCTTCCAAGAAGAAGACGCAGCGGTCATCGACAATCTGTTCTTGCGACTTCCCACAGAAGGACTCAAACAGCTCCGCCAAGATATCATTAACCCCTTCTTGTACGACGAGTTTCTTCCACTCGCCGACAATCCACCCCTCGCAGAAGACGAAGTCTACGACAAAGAGATGTACGCGCTGTTACTGATCGGGACACACCGTCTCTCCCCCCAAGTACACGGGCGCTCTCCTCTCAAACAACGTGTCATCCACTACTTCCGCGAAGCATGTTTACAGCGCGTAGACAGAAAACAACGACATCAGGCGATGTGCCTACAAGCCACCGTCATGATGAACCAAGCACAAGCAGAAAAAGCAACACAGTATGTACAAAAACTGCGAAAAGAGTTAAAAACTCACTTACCGCAAGGCCGTGGCAACAAACCCAATTTCAACCAGACACTCTGTTTCACCCGCGTGCCACTTTCATTTTACCGAGATATGCCTGAAGTGGCAGACCTTTCCAAAGCATAAAGTGTCAGGGAGGCTTTGACCAAACATGAAAACGAAGCTGCTTTCTCTCTTTTACGGGACTATTGGGTTCATCCTACTTTGGCCCGTGTTCGCATATGGTGGTGGTATTGTGCAAGAAGCCAATGTCCTTCCAGCGTCCATAGACAATCCAAAGCCGATCAAAAAACACGCACACCCGAGGCTTTGCGAAGAAAACAAAAAGGATTCAACAAACAACACCGGCACAGCACAAATAAAAGTCATCAAAGAGCTGTTGACGCAAATTCACATCCGATACAACGAAACCTTACAGTCCACGACCATCACTTGGTCGACGCAGCAACACAAACAACAAGACGCCTCTTCCTACATGATTTACCGCAAAAAACGCGGTACAGACGATGAGTGGGAGCTGATTGGTGTTGTCAACGGTGCCACCCTCACCTTCTCTGACCCCATAAGCAGCAAAAAGCTCGACTACGAGTATCGCGTCATCGCGGTATACCGTCTGACCGCTCCTATGTGGCAAAGCATCCCGATCTCCCCTAGCAATGACACTGTTCCCGAAGAACAGCTTGGCATGGGTTGTTCAACAACACAGTCCCCCACAACACCTCCGCTGTGGTGGATGCTCCTGCTCATTCCACTGTTGTCTGCATATCGTCAACGTCCCTGATCCTTCCCAAGTGCCCCCCTCAATGCACCCAAACACTCTCCCAACACAAGAAAGGTCATCACGAATGTTGCGTTCGCTCTCGCTTCTCTTGCTCCTCTCTGTGCTCATCTTTGCAAGCTGTGGAAAGTCGAATCAAGTGTTCTTCCGCATCAAAGGTGTCGCGCTTGGGAACGACGGACAACCCTCTTCAGACGGCTCGTTCATCGTTCGCGATTTTCGCATCGATACCACTCGTGTTCTTATCGTCGTCGGCGATATCAACCTCCTCGCAGAGACTCCAGCGCAAGGCGTGCAGGTCTTCTCTTCACTCCCACCTCTGCAGACTCCAGGAGAACAAACACCTGCCGAACAAATCGGAAATAACGGTGAATATCCAGGTCTGTGGGCCATGAATATCACCTTTGGTGCGCCTGAAAAACAATTTGCGCCCGGATATATGGATGCCCAGAGCTGGAAGCAGATCAAACTGCGCTTTGCGCCAGGTACGGGCTCAACGATCGGACTGAGCTCTGACGAGTTACGAGGACATACTCTGTACTTTCAAGGTAACGCCCAAAAAGGCAACACACGTTGTCCCATTGAGGTCCGACTCGCCTTTGAGGGTGGAATCGGCCAAAGTGTGCAATTTGATATGACAGAAGGTACACTTTACAACAATCTCATCCAGGTCAATTACGCGAGGTGGTTTCAGGATGTCCCCCTTCAAAACCTCTGCGCCAATCCACCTGTCGTGATCAACAGCAGCCAAAATCAATCGACAGGCGCGCTCATCCGCGACGCCTTCTTTCAATCGTTCTCCTTTACTTTCAACTGATCCATCCAGGGTATGTCATTTCGATCATACCTCAGATGTCTATCTCCCCTCAAATGTCATACATTCCCGCCAACACCAATCCACATAAAACATCATCATCAATAACTATCAAAGAGATAGAGCCTTCCACATAAAGTGGCATGTGTATTGCTTTAACAATAGGTGGACAATGAAAAAGCGACAAAAGCCACGACGGCGCTTGCGTAGTATGTGCAACCACGTATTCCCTAAGGGAGCTAAGGAGTACAACATGTTTTATCTCATCCTTTCTGTTTTTCTTTACTTCATGGCATGTAAAATCTTCGCAGCCCAAGAGTCGCCCCCAAAGTCCATGGCCCTGCAGCGTATCCCCACCAGTCAGGGCCATCACCCAAGACGCCTCCGGTGAACCCCCACACCAACACCCCCCCAAAAACACAAGAGAAAGACACGCACGTTGAAATGGCTATTGAAGCCTGAAAAACAACGCGCCCCTGTCCCCTAATAGAATGCGAAGAAATGTCGCTTGACGTAAGCCTCCTCCATTTGCTACACAACGCCAGAACTCTGGCCGTTCAAATGGCCTTTATCGCAGAGGTAACGTTATGTTTATTGTCGCTGAAGAACGAATCTTCCCAGCCACCCACCGTATTCTCCTCCCCACAGGCGAATGGGAACCCTTACACGAACACGACTGGCTGCTCAAAATCTACATCCGCTGCAAGGAGCTTGATGACAAACAACTCGTCATCGACTTTCTCGACTTGCAACGCTACATGGACGAAGCTCTCGCTCCTTACATTGGAAAAGACATCGGAGAACAGCCCCCTTTCAACGAAGGCATCAGCCCCACAACTGAATACTTCGCTTGGGTCCTCTACCAGTCACTCGCTCCCAAAATCGACGACGAACGAATCCAATTGTACAAGGTCGAATTAAGAGAAGCACCGACCTCTTGGGGCATCTACGAAGTCGCGTAGAGCAAAAAAAAAGGCCCAACAACTCGTTAGAGTTGTTGGGCCTCAACACAACCAGGAGTATGTTTTGTTGCTATTTCGTGGGGTACTGCAAAGCATTCCAACGATTCATCCCACCAGCCATTGAGACGACATTGTTGAAGCCCTTCTCCTCCATCAACATCGCCGCGCGGCCAGAACGACCTCCCGAACGACACACAACGACGTAGCGCTCATCGCGATCCCAGCTCACAATTTGGCTCTCAAGTGTGCCAAGTGGAACAAGCTCTGATCCTTCGATGTGTCCGAGTGGACCGCGGTATTCATCGAGAGAGCGAACGTCGATCAGGCGGTAATTGCCAGGGCTATCAAAGACCCACTCCACAGTGACTTCAGGTACACCGACAACAGAACGTTCAATGGGCGCCCAAGCCTCGGAAGGACGACCTGACTGGATCTGTCCTTTGTCGTGGTACACCCTGTTTTGGGCTTGTACTTCGTCGACCTCCTCTCTTGGGGGCAACATACGAGCTTGCAAACGGTACAAGAACTCTTGCTCTGTGGGAGAACCTTTGAAGTACGGATTGTGTCGACGTTCCTCGGCGACGCTTGTGACAGTCACACCCATATGGTCGCGACCTGGATAAAGAAGTGTGTAGTCGGGTAAAGAGAGGACGTTATCTTGGATCGAACGCCACAGCTTGCGAGGATCACTGTCTGGGTGGTCAAGACGACATAGATCCCTGATCAGCAGACTGCTCCCTGTGAAAGCAAAAGACAGATCAGATGTGATGTACATCGCGTTGCCTTCTGTCCGCCCTGGGATCAGACGAGCTTCGATGGCCAACAGGCCAAAAAACAACGCCTCACCGTGATCGATGAAGATGTCAGCGCCCTCTACAACAGCACCTTTGGGCACGACGATCTCTGCGTCTGTTTCGGCTCTTAACATCGCCCCGCTGCTCACGTGGTCTCCGTGAATACCAGTCTCTACAACGTATTTTAACTGAAGTCCCAGTTCGTTTAGAATATTCAAATCTCGCTCAACCTGCCCCATGACAGGATCGATCAAGATCGCTTGTCGACGTCGTTCATCTGCAAGCAAGTACGTATATGTGCGCGTATCAAAATCGATTAATTGCCGAAATAACATATCATCCTCCATCGAATGGGTAGGTTGCTCGCTCTTTGGCTGCGGCTCCTTCTTTTCACATGCCACAGCTCTGGTTGTCTTCAGTGTAGTCATCACTCCACAAAAGGACAATTTGCCTCTATCGCAAGAACAATGCTCACACATATCCTTTAACAAAAACATTCATAAGTCAAATAGATAGAAGATCAACAGCGAAGCGCAACACTTCTTATCCAGCAATATGCATCAAAAGAGACAACATTTTGCATCACATCGATGCAACACAGAAAACGAACGATGAGAAGAATGATTGGGAGTGTTGAAGAGGGGATTTTTGGGAGGAGGTTGGGACGTCGTATCCAACACTGGTTTAGGCCGCCGGATGGAAAAAAGGAAACGGAAAATGAAACGAAGACAAGAGGGCAGCCTTAAAAGCGGTAAGCCAACCCAAGGCGAATCTCAGCGGGCATAGAGAGGCCTTTTTCGTTGACGTGGAGGAAGAACGGCGAGACATTGGCCTCTGCAACGAGCGCAAATTGCCCAAGGTGAACACGCGCCCCGACACCAACAAGGATCCCTAAATCAAATGGTTCGGAGGTCTGCTCCAAGCCAAATGCCATTGGGATCGCAGCACGAAGATAGAGCCAACCAAGGTGCAAACGCGCGCCAGGACGAAGGGTCAGTGCGTTGGCAGCGAAGTTGTAGTGAATCCCCATATCGGCACTAAACATCAGGAATTGAAGACTTGGAAGGATCTCGATATTGGAACCAAGGGCAGGCTCGTCAGAAGGACTTCCGACGCGAAAGGTGTGTGAGCCACCAAGTGTTGCGTCGAGGTGAACACCTAACAATTTGGCTTCGCTCTCAGCGGGTTGGAGCAGGAACAAACCCCCAACGATCACAAAGAATAAACATATTTTTTTCATGACTTTCTCCACATCTGTGAAAGTCTCAGCGAGTCACTCGGCTTGACAATTCAGCCTAGTCACGATACCCCGCTAAGTAGCAAAAGCAGGCTTCATCTACAAAGATAGGTCGCCTATTTCCAAATGACTGTGAAATAGTTCACATAATCACTGTGAAACTGTTCACACCGATCAAAAGTGTCGGACCTCACAAAAGAACGAAACAACGAAGGGTACGAAGAAAACATGAAGAGTTGGCTTGGTCCTTGGGTGCTTGAACTCTTTACCTGGATGGGCATCGTCATGGGTGTGCTCAACCTGGTGTTTGGGTATGGGCAGCTCAAGCGCATGTTTTTGGTGATAGGATTTGTGATAGGCAGCACCACTTCCCTGTCGATGGTGGGCTACTTTGGGTTCCACCCGACCTTTTCGTTTTTGCTCGCGGGATTTGTAGGGATTGTGACTGGGTTGCTGTTTTTCGCGGGGCACTTCTTGCTGCGCTTCACGTGGGGACCGGGACTCGCTTACTTACTGGCGTTTGTGACGAGCATCTTGCTCAACATCTCCCACCCACACTTTCTGTTTCCCACCATCCTCGTCAACATCGGTATCATCCTTGCGTTTGTGTACCGCCGACACTCCGTCATCTTGGGCTCTGCATTTTTGGGTTCATGGTGGTGTGTCACAGGGATTTACTATCTCCTCGTCCGCCCCATTCATCTGATGCTACCGCTGCCAAAAGAGATGGCCAAAATGCTCGAAGGAGACGCACGTGGTGAGTTGTTTGTGTTATTGGCATGTTGGCTTGTCATAGGTGTGATAGGAGCGGTCACACAATACTTTGTCACAGGCATACCAGAGTCCCCCCAACATTTACAACATGAAGTGGACCCCTCCACAACGACATCGACGTTCTCTTTGGAAGACACACAGGATCATTCTTGAATCATCCGTTGGCGTGGGGATTGCGTAGTCGGGCGTCCTTGTCTACAATGGACACACCACGAGCACGGAAGAACGTCACCAATGAGGCGCAGACTGTCGTGAAACAACACTTCAATGTACGCGGACATTTCATACTTATCGCGATCGTATCACTCCTCGCGCTGTCGGGCTGTCGTTTCTCCTCTCGCCCCTCTCCACAGGCCAAACAAGGTGTCTTAGATCTACGCAATTGGGATTTTCAAAAGGACGGTCTCGCACAACTTCACGGTCAATGGTACGTCTCATGGAGAAAGCTCCTCACGCCCAAAGACTTCCAAGGCAAACGTCATCACCACAAGACATTCTTTTCCATCCCATCATTTTGGAACAATGCTCAGATCGCGAAGGACAAAAAGATGGGGAGCTTTGGATATGCGACCTTCTTCTTACGCGTCCATCTTCCAACACAAGCCCGCTCTCTTCCCCAAGGGTTGGGATTGCTCTCTCCAAACCAACGCACAGCGAATCGTCTCTGGATTCTCGATGAGTCAGGCCACCCACTAACAGCTCCACTCCATAACGGAAACGTCGGGACGACAAAGAGCACACATATCCCACAATTAAAACCAGAGCAAACACAATTCCGGCCCAAACAACACAAAACACTGTGGCTTGTGCTGCAAGTGAGTAACTTCCAACACACAAACGCAGGTCCGTACAAAGCGCCGTCATTGGGAGATGCCAGACAGCTTATCGCGTACCAACGATACCATCGCCAGCTCACATTCTTCTTACTCGGCATGATCGCGTTTATGGCGTTCTATCACCTGCTCCTTTTCTCGTACCGAACGGCGGACAAAGCCCCGCTGTGGTTTTCGGGATTTTGTGGCACGATGATCCTGCGCATTGAGTTGACGAGTAATCATCTATACGGAGTCTTCTCATCACAAGGAATGTGGGACTTCTTGCTTCGACTTGAACACATCACGGTGTTCATCGCCTGTTCTTTTGCGGGGTTATTTGTCCAGTCGATCTTTTCGCAGGAGATTCGGAAGAAGTGGGCGTTGTACTTTGCGTGGTTTGGTGTCGCCTTCACAGTGACAACGCTCTTGACGCCGATCCCACTCTACACACGGCTCGTCTTTTTCTACCAACCATTTTTGCTACTCTTTATCCTGTATATCATCGTCAAACTTACCCGCACGTACTTTCGCTCACGGGACAGTATCGCGCTGTGGTTGCTCGGTGGATTTTTTGTCGGCAGCATTACAGTGTTCCACGATCTCCTCCACCACCGTAACTGGATCACGAGCGCGTACTTGAGCCAATATGGCCTACTCGTCTTTATCTGAACCGCCGGGAAAACCCCTTCCTGAGCGTAGTGAAGGGAGGGGATGATAGGCGGCACATTCTTTTTTGTTGCCTTTTTGAAACTGTCTTGCTATTCTCTGTACATCTGTGCAGAGGAGAACACTTGAGCATGTCCCAAAAGCAAAACAAACCAACAGAAATCCACCGTATGGTCGATGTCTCTTCTGCTCAACTCAACCATTCCAAAGAACAATCCCTGCTCTATCTTCGACAAAAGCTCATCGATACCGCAAACTCCTTTGTCAACGACATTTTCCAGCAAGAACCTCTCAACTGCAATCCTACAAAAAAGGAACTTCAAAACACCTTACTCAAAAAGCAAAAAGATGTCGAAGGTCTCAACAAAGGCTATGCTGAAAAAGCCCGTATACAGGCTCAAAATGTTGTCCATGAAGCTCATCGAAGATATTTCCGTCGCTTGATCGGTCGACTTGCCCATGCTTCTGAGCGTATCAAAGAGAAAGATGCAAGTCGTCTCTACTACTATGTGCCCCAACATATCGAAAACATTATCACAGAAAAACAACTCAAAGAACTCGAAGCGTTTGTGAAGCAGGGCTCTACTCAAAAGGCCCTTGATTTGTTTCGTGCTGTCGTTTTGGAAAAGGAATCCCATCCTCTCGATGCTCTGCAAGTTCAAGTCATCCAAGAAATGCATCGTCAAGTCCTGCAAAAACATCAGCGACCGCAATTTGCCAAGGGCGATGATTTTTGTCTGCAAATCCATCTTGACTATCGCTTTGTGACCAAACACCACGAGCGCATTCATGAAATGAACGAGCGAGCGGTCTTGATTTTCGATGAGGAAAACAAGCAATTCAAAACATTCTTGAGCCTCTCCAATCCAATCCCCCGTGGAAAAAGGATTCAACTACCGATTTGTATTCGTGAGAGAACCATCAAAAGACTCGACCGGCAGGGACGCTTGAAATCGATTGTTCTGGAACTCAGCGAAAACGGTGTGAAAGTCAAATTGGTCTTCGCTAAACAAAAAACCAACCCCAAACCGGTTGAGACATGTCAATTTGCGATTGGAAGGGATTTTGGATACACAAACACATGTACTTTAAGCGTTGCAAAAATAGAACAAACACTCGATGAAGAGGAGGTGACAAGACTTTGTAACCTGGACAAAGAAGAAGCCAAACAATACCTAAGTACACACGTCCAAGAGGACGATAACATCGTAGAAAGAAAGCAATTCAATGGCAAAAGGTTTTTGGCATTGATGAACGAACATAGCGAGCATATTCGGAAACTTTCATCCCAAATAGATGGTATCTACAACAAAGTAGAGCGATTGAAGGGATGGCTGGTCGGGACGCTTCGGCTGGCAAAAGATGCGTGGATTTCGAAAGAGAGCCGTTTTTTGGAAGAAAACGTACAAAGAAACCATCAAAAATTCTTTTTGTTACTAGAACTTGTGGAAAAGCTCAAGCGGAAAAGACGATGGCTGTATAAGAAAATGCTTGGTGTGAGAAAAAGTTGGTTTGGCTTTGTTGCAAATGAAGAAGTGTCCCTGGCAAAGAAGTACAAAGCGATTGTGATCCGGGAAAAGCTGACTTTGAAGCCGATAGAAAAGGAAAGCATCGAGTATAAGGGAAAAGCGTTCAACAAGATGTTGAGCAATGGTGCAAGAGGAACCTACGAGAACATCAGTGGTCAGAAGCTGGAGTTCTGGGGGATAGGGGAGTATGGCGTAGGAGCGTGGTACACTTCGAGTACATGTATCAAACATGGTCTTGTGGACAAACAAATGCGAAAAAGCCAGGAGTCCTTTGTATGTCCCTTGTGCGCGAAAGAAAAGAACGCAGATATGAATGCAGCAGATGTTCTTGCAAACTATTTTGGATTGAAAGCGATTGATTTGTGATAAGCGA
>MDTD01096385.1_pt1 | contig 67452 bp, 115 predicted proteins | sample 811221 | NCBI WGS metagenome assembly MDTD01 (sample SAMN05326646, study PRJNA326480) | marine metagenome | isolation source: seawater | place: Pacific Ocean: South West | collected 2011
GCTATCGTTATCAGGATGGGTTTTGCGATTATTCCAGCCCAGACTCACCAAATGCTTGCCAACAAAAAGCGCGGCACCGACCCGGTGTTTCATGGTCGAAAGGCGAGCAGCATCAGCCGCAGTGCTAATGCCTCGATCCAGCCGGTTCATATTAACCGGCAGATGGGTTCGGGTTTTCCTCTTCGCTTGTTGATAGCCCTAGTCGTTCGTTGCGCTCACGACGAACCTCGTTGAAAAGCCCTTCAGTCTGAGTGTGGAAAGGCTGGGTGCCAGGCAGGTAATAGTGCTTTCCCTCCTGGCCGCTCAGGGTCACCGGAGCCATCACCATCTCAACCTGCTTAGCTCGCAGCAGCGTATCCCAGAAAGTGTCTGTGGCCTGCTCCCGCTGCTCAGGACTCATCCCCGAGAAGGGGTGGAAATCGCGGCTCTGGGCGTACATGATGACCCGATCCAAGCTGCCGTGCTGGATGTGGCAGTAGCCGTTACCCTCAGCATTGCGCTTCAGATAATCCAGCACGTACTTGCGCAGCTTGACGAACTGCTGCTTGGGGATCATGGCAGCGCCACGAGACTGGCGGTTACCGAAAGTGTTGCGACGACGCTGCATAACCTCTCCTACGTGCGCTTCAAACTAGCATTTCTGGATGTGCTGTCAAGCATCAGTTGTCGATGCGGTTTCTCATCCCAATCGGCTGCAGCGTCATCCCGGCCTCGATCAGCACCTTCTGGATAACCTCCCAATCCCGTTCAGGAATTTCATAGCCGTAGTGTTCGATCCCATCAATGGTCCAGCGCTTATCCCAATCACCCCAGAGGCAGTGGCTCTTGAGCAAGCCATGAAAACGCTGGGATTCGGGAATATGACGCTCCCGACCTTCCTCATAAAAGGTCAGAACGGTGGGGATGAAAACCCGAGGATTATAGCCCTGGCTGGTGAAGCCGTGACCGGGAATCGGATCATTCATCGTCATGGTAGCCATCCGCTGCCTCATTCTCTGCCATGCAGTGATCGTTGCAGAAACGCTGGCCATTACTGCCAGCCAGTTGTTGGGATTCATGCTTGGCGTGACCGCACCAAGTGCAATCAGGCCAATACTTAGCTACCCTCAAGCTGTTATAGCGAGGGTCGAGCTTCATCTGTTCCATTAGAGTTTCGGCATCTTGGCGATCATAACACCATTCAAGAACGCCACCGCCGCTGCCATTGCCAAAGGGATCAGTCATACCTCCGACAATACACCACAACTCGGCATCGGGCCGAATATTGCACGGAAGGTTTCTTAGCTGATATCGATAAACCTCTTGACCAGCAGTGACCCGACGCAGGGCTGCAATCAACACTGCTGCTGCATCGGTATCAGCCGGGTTGGCATCATAGGCCCGATTAAGCTGTTGGAGTAGCGTATCCATTGCCTACTCTTCTTCCGCGTCTTCCTCGTCCCATTCCATCAAGCGAGCAGCTTCGGCGTAAAGTGCTTCCTGATGCTCAAGGGGCATTAGCCCGAGCAGTTCACGTACTCGAAAGTTATCAGCTAGGCGCTGTTGCTTGTCTTCATCCATGCTAATTCCAATTCATGCTGAGCCAATCAGGCCCAGGCTCGATATGCAATGGGTTAAAAGTAATCTGTGCGGCAGGATGGAGGTTTTCGATGGCTTTGCGGAGCGTTCGCATTTCCAGATCACCGAAATCGCCCCAGATATAAACATTGTCTTCGCGATCAGTGGAGAATTCACGAGCAGCAGCAAATACCTCGATGGTCTTGCAAATTTCGTCCAACAATTCTGAACTAATAGGCATCAGTATTCCCCCATGTAGGTGCCGTCTGCCACGGAAAACAGGCTCTTGCGGACCCCTTGGCCATCGCGAACGCTGTCAGTGAAGATGACGAGGAGTGCCGGTTCCGGCACGTTGTCGTTGAACAGGTTGGGGTACTCGATGCAGCCGCAGACCTTGCTCAGCGTCGGCAGCTTCATCAAGGTGCTGAGCGGGACTGAGATGTCGGTGATGCGCGGATCGTTGGCCATGCCCGCACCCTAGCATGTTGCTCGTTGCTGTCAAGCTTACCCGGTTAAATCGGTTACCGTTTTAAGGGGGGTAGAGCCTAAATTCGGTTATGGTTCTAACCGGACTACCTTGACAGCAGCGCCAAAAATGATAGGTTAGAGCAGATGGATGCCAGACTTCGACAGCTACAGCGACTTGCAGCTACGGGCGATGGAGATGCGCAACGGGCTTACGATGCCTTGCGTAATCGTCTCTATCCTCAGTGTAGCTGCAAGCAGGAACGTCTACTAACTCTGGGCTGCAAGTGCGGTTATGGCCCCGAGCGCCCAATCTTTGATCTTGAAACTGTTATTCGTGGACTTGATGTGGGTTTTCGGGTTTACCTGCGTCGAGATGATGACGGTTTTCAAGCACATAACAAGCAATGGGCGCTCATCGCTGACCCTTATGCTCATACACTAAAAGCTGTTCGTGCTGAACTAGCCGATGATTATTACTATTATCGGATGAATGATTTTTATGATGAGGAAGACGTTGTTGAGGTATCTATCGATTATCCTTATACTTGGGAAGAGTGGGATCCCTTCTGGGAGGATTTGTGTCAGCGACAGCAACCGACCCCGCCTACTCGCCTAAGGTAACGAGTTTCTTTAGAGGCTCGGTAAATACTGCTGGAAAATCATTCTCAGCATTGTAGTGATAATAGCTATCGCCCCGGTCTTCCGTATCAGGGTAGCTACAAGCTTTATTCCAACAAGGGCTTGATAGTTGGTCCACCTCTATATAGGTATAATGCTTGCAGCTGCGGCAATACAGTTCCCGCTTGCGTAGCTTTCGTTTTCTCCCGTCCTCGGTTAAAAATTCAGCCCTGCGATTCCAACGCAAGATGATTTCTGGGTTTTCAATAAATCCAGCGGCAAGGAACATGCTCCGCAATTCGCCAGGAGTGTGCTTGGGAGAACTATTATCCTGCTGCTGGCCTCCCAGCAATCGCGACATTACGTCCATTAGATTGCGGCTAGAATAAACTCCAGCGCTCTCATAGTAAAGGGGAATTTTTAGCGCCCGCATTAGCGGCCCGTCCCTCTCACCGTCATCCCAGCAGCCATCACGGGAATCGAAAACGCTTTTAAGAACAACCGCAAAGCAGAGATTATCCCGTTCCTCCTCAAATTCTTCTGGGGAACGACCGCCATAAAACCCGGTAAAGTAGAAATCCTTGGGCTTTAGGATTTTATCCATTTCTTCGATCTTAGGACGAATAGAATTGATGTAATCAAGATGCTCGGTTGCAGTTGCCATGTTTCTCTCTACTTAATACGAGGCCAAACGTCTTCTCGATAAAAAATCTCGGAATAGAAGGGGCCTTTATCTCTCGGCTCTCTCATATTCACTTCAGTTGTTGTTGGAATGCGGTCGCCGTATTGCTCCTGCCATTCAGCGCGCTGCTGCTCGCAAAAATCTAATACTGCTCGGGCCATTGCTTCCATTTGACTAAATGGTGCCGATAAAAAAGCAGTCTTACCATCACCGGTTCGACTCAAATCAAAACCGGGCTGGCTATCTAGTTTATTGTAGCCCTTATCTGATTTTTCTACGGCAGGGACACTGACACTGATTTGGACTGGAGCAGGTGGATGGGTTTGCCAGGAACGAATGTTAATGATTGGATAATCGCCAACCTCTTTACCATCTCGCTTGCTAGCACGATAAGGGCAGGTGTCCCAAAGAGGCTTCGATTCGTTATTCATCTTCCACAACCTCGATTGTCATTTCACGATCAACAGACGATAGATAATTGCGACGAATTATTGACCTTGAGATATGTGGCGTCACCCGCTCTCGCAATCGATCCGGGTTTAGATCAGGAATCTCGCGAATATAGGTACGAGTTTCTGTAACTATGACTCGATAAGGCTTTGATTGACGTTCTTGCTCATCAAGGGTGCTAACTCGCTGCAGGGTGTAGGTAGATAGAAAATTATCATAGTATTGGTCACTGCTGCCAGCAGGGTAGCGGTTGCTATAGACAAATACTGATAGGGCCAGCCACACAGCGCCCGCTGCTACTAGGATTATTAATCCAAATAGAATCCTCATTGGCCAAGAAAGATTTTCTTCGGTTTTCATTCAGCTATTTTTTCTTGGTAAACGGTTACCATTGGATCGTAAGGAAGATGATGTGCTGGTCGTTGGGGGCTATCGTAAAGAGAAAATGCGCTCCGAAAATCCCGTTCCTCACATAGCTGTTCAAACTGGTCAAACCAATCAGGAATATCCTCGCCAGCATTTACGAATGCTAGGGTTTCATTTTCTAGAGTATTAGCTACAATTTCTGCGGCATGTTGATAAGCAGACTTCTCAGTAAAAAAGAGAGCTATGTCATCGCTGCCATCAGGATCCGGCTGCGCCTGAACAACCCAAATAAATATTTCTTCCTCTGCTTCTCCCTGACGAAGAACATTATTTATATAAGCTACGGCATCATTCGGATCATGAGTTGCATGATAGCGTCTAAGAAGGAGTTGTAATCTAATATCCATGCTGAATTATAGCAATTTATTTAGGACACACTAATCAGGGTCTATGCCAAACTCGATCAGTAGTTCCCGTGTGCGCTGTTTGTTGAAATCATGCCTGCAAAGCCAGCAAGGCTCGCATCGTTGCCAGTCTTCCACAGCACGAATGTGCCCGCAAAGGCGACGAGTTAGAAGTTTCAGCAATGCCATGCCATGCTTAGTACATTCCGGTGCAAAGAAATGCCGCCTATGCTCATCGAGCAATGCTTGACGTACTTCGCGGACGCGGTTACTCAGATTCTTGTTCTGTACTACCAAATGGCTCGGGCATCGGGTTGTGAACGACAAACGTCGCCCAAAAAATAGCGAAGATCATCGCCACAGTGAATATTATCACCTACCAGCGACTTTGCAACCTCCAAGGTAAAACGAGCCCCTTGGTAAGTTCTGCCGTCCGTCAGATTCTTAGCTTTGCCATAATCAAACCGAACCCGCTCACCAAAATAAAGAGTGTGGGCTAGCTCGCCTTCATCAGGTGAATATTCTTCTCGATGACCCATTCGAGGGCAATCTGTAGGAAAACGCAGCATCTCCACTGCATGCCCATCTTCGGCCAGCCGGAAAGCAAAGTGATAATAGCTATCAATTGGAACTTTTTTCATCGCTTTTACCAGATGTAAGCCAACGAACATTGGTGACTGGGATTGGAACGGCAAGGGGCCGGTCCTGGCGGATAGTCTGGCGCAGATTTAGTTCTCGTTCGGGAAGGCTGTCCAATTCATCAACAAGCCGCTGAAAATTATTCCAGCAATACACCGTGATAGCTACGAAAGGATAGGCTTCCTCATCGAGATTGTGGTAGCCATAGCGGACCATATCAACTAGGTCATAACGATCTGGATCATATTCGTCATTGATCCTTAGAAAAAACCGCATCTCGTTGAATTCGGGTGGCATGACTTTGCTAGAGATATGATCCCGACGAATGCGGAAACTAGCACCAATCGTAAAGCGGTGCCGCTCCATATCCTGTAAAGAAGCTTCGCGCAGGATATCGTTGATACGGTTCCAATCCCTCACTGTTACGACAACGAACTTGATATTGCTGTCCGACTCAAAAACGCCGCCCTTGGGAGCATTTTCAAAGTCGAAATCAGGCCGAAACCGCAGATCATATTGGCGGTTTTGGTAATTCTCGACGCGGGTTAGATCAACCCCAAATCCGATTCCCAGAGTTTTGTTTGGTTCAGTCATTGTGACAGCCTTCGCATACTGGATAAACAATGCCGCAACTGCACTTGCCATATTCGCCGCCGCACTCACCGCAGAAAAAACCAACCTCAGTGGTGGTGTAGTATTGATCGCATTCAGTGCAGCATTCGCGGAGTTTCATTAGGCGCTCAGGAGGCTTTGCTTAAACTCCCTAATGTTATGGGTTCCGTCCGTTTCCCAGATGTGCTTTGCTCGCTCCAAAGCTTCCTCTGGGCTATCTTTGAATTCACCTCGATAAAGTTCTCCCGTAGCTCCGGTCACCTCATTAGTGTAGGTAATAAGAGGAAGATACAAAGTGCCAACATGGCGAATAACAAAATCAACAGTGGGTAGCATGATTATTCCTTTTCTTTACAAAAGAGCGTTGAGCGTTGAGCTTAGTTCGGAACACTCATCCCAATTTGCCGCAGTTCTTCGACGGTTAGGGTAAATTCCTCGCTGGAATCCATCAGTCCTTCGTTCATACACCAAGGATTATAGCCCTTTAGCTCACAGAAAGCATCCCAATCACCGCGATCAAGAATTTCACGAGCAGTAACGATGATTTTCATGCGTCGAACTTAGAGCGTAGAGCGTTGAGCGTAGAACGTTGATCGCTGCCATAATGCCCACCAGCACCTACATATGCCAATGAAAGCCACGCACATCGGAGCGACACAGGAGCCAAACCCCAAGGCAAGGCTACGAAAAACTGTGTTTGCTCGTGACGATGATTGTGTTGACAACGATCAACGTTCTACGCTCAACGCCTTTTGTTTGTAACCCACCCGGTTGCTTCCGGCCTAGACAGGTTTAGAGCCTGGCTGCTGTCATCACCTTTTGGGAGATGTGTGGGCATTGGGATGAACAGCATAACAGATTTGATAAACCTGTCAAGTCAGCTATCGCCAGCGCCTATGGTCTTCCCAGATATAACAGTAATCCCCATTACGAGAGCGATCACTGCTGCCCCACCTGTAGCCGCCAAAAATCAGGTCTTCGCCATCGTCGGTAAGGCAAACGTAGCTGGTATAATTGGGGTGACTACCGCCGTAGCTGAAACTCAGGGTCTCATAATCACACGGCGCTAGGACAGTGATTTTCTCAGGCCCAAAACGCGGGCCTGACACAGGTAATAGCTTGTTGTTCTTGAGCATATCGAATAGCTCTTCACGACTCACCCGAACCAGTTGAGTCTTGTAAGCTTCGATGTAAGCTTGTTCAGCTTGCTCTAGTTCAACCCGCTTTAGCTCGACAGAAGCGCGGGCATGCTGCACCTCAAGACTATCAGCCACTAAGCAGCCCGCTTTCGGTTATAGTTATAGCGCAGTTCCTGCCACCAGAAAACGGCTCGATCAATTCGACGCTCGATGCCTCGCTGAATTTCTTCCATCCCGACCAGAAATCCAACAACAACACCAATGAGAAGAGCGATTACATGGCTCAGCAGGGTCGGGCTTAGAAACCCGAGGACGATGAGCAACCCAATAAAAAATATTAGTGCGCCCCAATTCCGAAGAGCACGACGAACACGGCGCATCATTCGTCCTCAACCTCCGGATGGACCGGACCAGCACCCAGAGCCTTGAATAGCGCATTGGTGGCGCGCTTGCCGTCCTCGGGCGGGCAAAGCCGGTCCACCAAATCGCTCTTGTAGTGCTTTTCAGGGTAGGTAATGCCCTTTTGGTCGCACATCTCCTGTAGCTGCTTCTTGGTCTTGCGCATCAGCAGGACGCGAGGGTTAGTCCAAGTATAACTTGCCATTGTTTATGCCTTCCACAAACGTTGTTTTGGATCCATAGTGCAGTAGATATGTCCCCAGCCAAGACTAATACTGGCATAGAGAATACCGCAAGGGCCAGGAAAGCGATATGCTTTGGCCCACTGACCACCCTTAAGGGGAACAGGAAAACGTCTACCTTCCCAGCGAGGGAAGCTAGACCAGCCGAGGTAAAACCTCCGACCAAACAGAGTGAAATCAAGTAATCTCACTGAAGCCTTGTTATGGATTTAGTGCTGTTGGAACGTGAGCAATTTCAACTTGAATAACACGAGCGCCCAACTCTTGTAGACGGCCCCAAATAAAAGGCCCCCAGCGTTCAACTGCGAATTTCTCACACTGGCTGACAGTATTGCGGGCTGTAAAAGGCAAAATATCACCATTGCCATTAAGAACAGCGGCAGCGATTCGGATCTTTCTATCGGTCTTGCCTAACATTCGCTCTAGCTCAGCAGCATATCGCTGCCAAGCCTCTACGGTCCCTTCCGCAACGGCCTTACGGCGATAGCTTTGCAGAACAAGATCACTCATCAAATCCCTGCGGTTTGAAACTGCTGGGCCTTAACCCGCCCTGCAGAGGTAAGCGCGATAGCGGTCGTGGTGACCCGCAGCCAGCCCAGCCGCTCACCAACATTGCTGATGACACGATAAGCATCAATGTCGTGCCCCAGGGCCAAGTAAAGCAAGCTAGCTTGCATGGTTTCACCAGGCTTGGTGGTCTCGGCAAGAGCGCTCATCAAGGCAGCCAACCGAACGATAATAGTCTTTTTGTCCACTGCTGCGCTCCGCTAGATATGGCGCAATCCTACCGCATTTTGATGAAGCTGTCAAGCTATCTCAAAAGGGCAAAAAACTCTCCACTTGTTTTTGATAAAATCAAGAAATGGCTGAAATTAATCCAATTGGCATTGATCAAACTACAGGACAGCAACGAGCTGTGGAAGCAACAGACTCAGTTGTTAACAATATTGGAAACCAAATCAGCTTGGCTGCTAAATGGGTTGGTGATTATTCAGGCGGAGTTAATAATATCCAGACTGTTTTTCCTTGGGACTCTCCAACAAGATTACCCAACCCCACCACCTTGCCTCAAGGATTAGGGCGTGGCGGTGTTGATTTCTCTCCAAACGGTGAATATATGGCAGTTGGCTTTACTTCTTCGCCTTTTATTAATATTTATCAGCGAGTTGGTAGTGGATTTTATAAACTTCCAGATCCGGCTACACTTCCGACAGGAGGCGCTAATCATGAAGCAATGGCTTGGTCCCCTAATGGTGAATTTTTAGCTGTCGGCCATTCAACAGCGCCTACCTTAACTATTTATCAGAGAGATGGCAGTACTTTTACAAAAATTGCCAACCCTGCCGTGTTACCGGCAGGGGTTAATACTGATTGCATTCACTTCTCTTCCAATGGGGAATTTATGGCTGTTGGTCATACGTCAAGTCCATTTATGACTGTTTATCACATTGATGGGACAACTTTTACCAAATTAACAGACCCAACGTCGTTGCCCGCTAATACAGTTCAAGGAATTCGTTGGTCGCCTAATGGAAAATACCTAGCTGCTGCTGTGGGTAATACTGCACCCTACTTTATTTGGTACCAAAAGATGGGTAGTGGCACCGCTGCAACGTTAACTCGTTTAGCTGACCCCGCCACGCAGCCCACAAACACAGGATTTAGCTGTGATTGGAACCCCAATGGTAAATACGTTACTTTTGGATCACTAGGCATTCCTCGGCTATCAACATATGAGGTAACGGGAAGTACCTTAACAAAGTTGCCTGATCCTGCCTCCCTCCCAAGCTCAGGTGCTTTTGAAAATGTTAGATATAGTTTTGATGGTAATTACTTAGCCGGAGCCGAAACAGCAAGCCCCTTCTTATATGTTTATCAGGTTAGCAATGGTGGGGATACCTTTACTTTATTAGATAGCCCTGCGAGCACACCTTCTGGCGGCAGAAACATTGGCTGGTCTCCTGATGGACAATTTTTAGCCATAGATGGCGATACAGGTCCGTTGCTTGATATTTATCAAACAGGGGAAACAATGCCTTCATCAGGAATTGTAGTTACTAATGGAACAGAATTGGATAGCTAGTTATTAGCTTCCAGCTAGTGTTTGACCAATAATAGTAACAATTCCGCTGCTTGGCATAGTAGCACTTGTTTGGAAATTACGTAGATAAGGTGCTGATGTTCTAAACACTGTTATATATTGTTGGTCAGGGCTCCAGTCCTGATTAACGCTAACACCTCCCGGGGTAGAAGCAGGGGCATCTAACAGAGTAAAGGTAGTATCATTTCTTTGATAAATGCTTAAAAAGTCTGCAGCACTACTAGTAACAGCTAAGTATTCGCCACTAGGAGAAAAGCTACAACGCTGAGGACTTCCAACTAACGAAGCTGGGGCCGTTAAGCGTGTAAATGTAGTGCCACTCCTCTGATAAACAATTAATCGTTCAGCATCAGCTTGATCAACGATAGCTAAGAATTGGCTGTCTGGTGACCATGAAACGCTTCTTGAAGAACTTGCTCCACTCGGCAAGCTAGCCGGGTCTGCTAATTTTTCTAGAGTTGTTGGGCTTGTTAGTTGATATATTGTTAGCTTTGGATTGCCTCCACTAGCAACAGCTAAAAATTCACCGCTAGGCGACCAGCGACAACCATTAGCAGCAAGCGGACTTCCATTAGCCCCAGGCAAGGTTGCTGGATCATCTATTTTATTTAGAGTAGTGTTGTCACGTTGATAGACACTTAAGAAAGGAGAGTTTGTGTGGGCTGTTGCTAGTAACTCTCCATTAGGGCTCCAATCAGCGTCTTGCACCGCTCCTGTAGGTGCGCTTGCGGGGGCTGTTAAAAGAGTAAACGTGGAGCCTTCTCGCTGATAATTGAACAAAAAGGGGCTGCTATCACTGCCTGCACTTAAAAATTCTCCATTAGGTGACCAAGCACCTTGGTTACAGTTGGCAGCAGGGACGCTAGCCGGGGCGTCTAAAAGCAGTAAAGTGTTGCCAACTCGCTGATACACCTTGAGTGAAGGTGGGGAGGTACTAACATTTCCTATATAAAGGTATTCTCCGTTTGAAGACCATCGAATTCCAGTGCCATTGACGCCGGGATTACTGGCAGGGTCAGCTAAGAGATTGGGAGTATCCCAGGGGTGCAGTAAGTGGGCTTGGTTCGCACCTCCGCTGTAATCCCCGATATTCCTTACAGAGATTTGTATCTCATCGCCAATGTTATTGACTACACTGTCGTCACTGCTCACAGGTCTTTGTTGACCTGTAGTTTGATCAATACCAATCGGTTGCATATCAGCCATGCAACTATATTAGCAAATTTAAATTACCCCTGAAATGCAAATAAATAAGTACAAGCCAGCGCGGATGGCATGGTGACCATCCGCGTTGACCTTTCCATTCTGCCCTTCCCGCTTCGCGTGGGGTGCTACGCTGCCCGAAGGCACCAACTACCTAGGCCGGGGTCGCCAATCTAAGGGTGTTGGGATTTGTTCTGTTGCTCTCTTAGAAACGGGCCGTGCTCACGCGCGGGAAAGTCAGGTTATGGCCCTTGGGGGTAATCCCAAACAAGCTACCAGCGTTGTTGCCTTCGTCGTCACTGCTGGGATAGAGCACCGTGCCGTCATCCAGCGTCAGGACTAGACTAGAAGCGCGCCAGCCGTGGGCCTGGGCCTCTTCAGGGCTCAAATAGCGAACGCTCTTGATGGAACGTCCGACTAGTCGTTTGTTAGCTTGCTCGGTGTGGTGCTCGATGACGTTCATGCTGCCCATTTTATCGTTTTGGGGATTCCTGTCAAGACTGCTCGGAGTCTTCTTCCAAAACCGTCTCCAACCGCAGGATGGTAGGGTTAGAAAGATGATGGGTTTCGCAAGACAGGATGGTTGCGTTGGAGTAGGGCTTAGTAGCGATGACCTTGGCTGCCTGAAAGCTAGGAGCCAGGATGACCAGCCGAACATGCTTGGTCTTGCCATCTCGGGTAGGATGGGTCAGGGTGATGTTATACCCCGACAAGGGCTGCTCCTGACCCTCATGGTCGCGGCGAAACACCCCCGGATGGTTGGCGCGCTGGACCAACCGTTCCAATTCCTGCATTACGTGCATGATTGCCTCTACCGGGGCTGCGGACCCAAGCCCATCCAGCGATCAGCCAGCAGGGCGGGCCAAGCCCAGAGCAGGGTGGAAATGTAGTCGATGCGGCTCATGGAAAACTTTCTGCTGCGTAGTGCGTAGAGCGTAGATCGTTGAGCGCAGTATATCTTATCCCTGCTGCTTGTCAATCTTTGTTGAGCGTCAAGACAATGCCGGGAACCGTCCCGTTGACATCGTTACGCTCGACACCGCCCAAGCGCCCGCAGCGCCGCAGAGTTTGGGCGTCGTCATCTTGAAAGTTTCCGCGACCGTTGCGGATGGAAACGCTCCTGTGGCTGCTGCTGTAGTAAGCGCTAGCAACCTCGGCACCCGGCTCATCGCGGGCCTTGTTGGCATCCCACCAGAAAACCTCGGCGTCACCAAAGGTGTGGTCCACTAGCTCTTCGCGGATGCAGCCGTTGAGCAGGGTTTGGGCTTCTTCTAGCGTCAGCACGTTGTCACTCATGCCGAGATTTTAACCATCCAACCCTGGTTGTCAAGTCATCTAGTATCTAAACTCGGGAGGTTCATCACGCTGAGCAGCAGCATAAGCGCCGAGAGCACGCATATTATCAGGAATAGGAATTTCAACCAGAGCTTCAATGTTTTGAGCAGGTTCGGGCTCTAGTTCCCATTCATCTTGAATTTCGCTTTCAACATCAGCCATATAGCTGAAAGCGTATTCAGCATAATTAAAGCTTTCCGTTTCTTCAACTTCAACCCCATCTTCCACCCATCGTTCTCGGGAATTAGGAGAATCAGTGTAGTTAAAATAAGCAACTACCTTAGCAGGCATCTTTTCAAATTGCTGTGGATTAATCCAACTATCCGTATCAATATAAAGTGCTGTAAGCTGGCCAGTTAAATGTCGGTCGTGGCTGCCATACAAGTTACTGGTTGCTAAAAAATTGTTGCAAATATTCCTGACACTATCAATAAACTGCAGAACGGTTTCATCGCCAATGCGCAGATCTATTTGGGGATAATTTGCTAGTAGAAAACGGATTTGATCATCAGCCCAGACACGTCCTCGGTAGTGTGATAATTCCTCTCGAAGCTCACGAGGCAGAAGATGTTCACTCCCGTTATCAAGTGGATAATTCCATTCCGGTTCACTTCCCTGACTCATCCAATCAACTAAATCATCGCTAAAATCCATTTGCTCGGCCCAAAGTCGAGCATCAGGCTGCAGTAGGCGTTGCTGCCCCTGCATAGCACTAAGTGGCGTAACTAACGCATTAACAGCATCACAGATGGCTATTGCTTGTTGCCGAGTAAAGGTGGGATGCATGTATAAAAATAAAAACTCATCAGCACTAACAATATTGTGATCTATCTCTAAGGTATCAGCAGGAGGAAACACAAGTCCTGCATCCGCGAACACTTCTTCTAATATCTGCATTCGATGTGGAATATCGTGCCAATTATCTGCCTCAAGCCCCCAAGGACCAAAAATGTCCTCCCCTCGATCTTCTAGATTGATGGTTAAATAGATGGGTTGCAGCGGAATATCTCGTTCTGATAGCCTCCCACTTGTTTCAAGAAGATTTAAGGGTGTTTGAGTCCGAAGATAATGATGCAATAGTGCTTCAAATGCTTCAGGAGTGCTTTCAGCGCGATACTGCCGGATCAACTCTCGTAAACGAATATCAGCCATAGGATTATTCTAACAAATGAGCCTAGGGGCGTGCATATCCCATAACAGCAAAAATATCCTGTAATTCTTCGTGACCATCTACGAAATAATCTTCAAAATGGATATAAAGTTCGTGCCCAGCCTCAGCCGTTTTCCCTGCCTCAAAAAGAGTAATGATTTGGTGCATCCGAGCTACTAGTGTCGATAAATGAAGAGCAAAAACAATGTCTTCTTTTTTTTCGTTGGTGTTACCTACAATTTCCTCAATTTCTTCTACAGTTAATTCAGGACTTTGTTCAGCAATCTGCTGCCTACGCTGCTGCTGCCGCTGAGCATAATCAATGGTTTCAATAGCACGCTCAAACTGTTCGTGATCTTGTTTTATTTTTTCTTGATATTGCTTTAGCTGCTCAACGTAAGGGCGCAAATCAACGGGAGTAAGGCACTGTTCGCAGAGATATGGAATAGCGCTATCAGCATCCTCACTGCCGATGGCCTTTTCCAAAGCAGCAATGTATCGATGCAACGTGTAAACATCGCCGGGATTGAGCGCTACGGCTCGTTTTAGTAACCGTAACTGATCGTCCATCAATTATCCGCCAGCGCGGAGAAGAGTAATATGCCGATTCAATGCGACATTCATCTCTTCCGTACCAATCGGCGTGTTGCTGCTCTCACGTTCCAAGGCTGCAGCAAGGTTTTGATTTAGCGTCAGTAGTTCTTCTGCAAACTCGATATTGAGATGATTGCTATCAACGCTGCCTGCGTTAATGAAAATACGCAGTGCGGCGTGAAAACTGCCCAGCAAGTGTTCAGCAGGAGCGGCCTTGGCTTCCCAATCTCGACGCTTTTGTTCTTGGAGCCGCTTCAAATCCCGATAAAGAGCCTCGCTCATTGAGAACCCATCTTGACATCAGTCTGTGCCTCCAAGTGGTCGGTAAAAACCCGATACCCACCGGCGATATTCCACGCCGTCCAGCTATCCAGAGGAAGCGAATTGATAAAGCCAAAACGCTCGTCTTCATCAATCTCACCCTCTTGATGGGCTTGGTTAATGGTGTCCATTAACTGGTCAAGCAAGCTGGCGGCTCGCAGCAAGTTAGGAGTTTGTTCGGGATGTTGATCTTCCATTAAAGATTCCTAGCAGCTTTAGTAGCATCGTTTTCGCGGCCAATGAAGATTACAACAAGGATGTCTAGGCCCCAAGCCATAACGCCGGGGAAATAATATGCAAGGGGTGGTCCCATTAGGGTCAGAATGGAAGGTAAAACATAAGCACCCCATTCAATGGCGTATTCACTTGATGTCCCGCTTGTCAAAATCAAAATGAAGGGGCAGATGATAGTGAGTAGTAGACATCCAAAAATGCCTGCTACTACAAACATTCGTTCAACGCTTTCTCTGTCCCCACGCTTCATTAAAAGGTTTGTTCTAGTTCAGAAATGGGTTTGTAGGTGTCAGGAACGTCGCAATTGCGTGGAGCGATGAATTCGATGCCGAAAGTGCGCTTGTAGTATTGGCCTGCGTAGTGCTTGATTTCGATATCGCTGTCCTGTAGCTCAGGAAAATCCTTCCTGGCTTCGGCCACTAGCAGATTGATATAAGCCAAGTTTGAGCCATAACGGCGGGTTCGGATAACGCAGTGACGCCCCTTGCTGCGGTTAGGCGTCACCTCCCGAATAATAAAAAGGTTATTCACTTAGGCCCCTAGTAGTTAGCAATAGCACCGCAGAAACCGCAGTAATGTTCGTGGCCATGTTTGCACTCAGCGTATTTGCTGATATGAGCCTTGGCTTGTGTCTGCAACTGGCGGGCGCGGGCGTAGACCTCTTGAGAAAGTTTGCGCCTATCATCGCTATTGATCGTTGGATGCAAATAAACGCAATCCGAATAGTTCAACACCTCACCCTGCGGCCCCTGAAGCCAAAAAGCCTCAGTTCCCACAAACTGACGCTGCGACGGCGCAGAAGCACGGGCTTTAATTCCCAAATCGCTGCCCATAAACATCAAATGGGTGATTCGCAACTCGGCAATAGCTTCCCGATAGAAGCCTGCCATCTCTTTGCTGCAATTGGTCATCCATACCAATCGCTTTCGCATATCGCTGGCAGGAGGGGTTTCCTCGGGAGAAGGGTAGCGGTTCACGGGCTCAGCAATGGGTTTTGCAGCGGGCTCGCGATTGCACTCGCAACGATGGCTGTTGGGGTTAGCACGGCACGCCCAGCAGGATTGCGCTAGCATCTGAGCCACGTCCTGCTCAGCCCGACCCGCAGGACCAGTGAAAATGTTGCGGATGTTGTAGGCGTAGCTCATGGCATCTCCGAGAAAGGAAGGGCAGTTTAGCAGAGATAAGAACAGTTGTCAAGTTGTCCAGTCGGTGACGCCTTCACGGACAGCACGAGTTAGGTCTTGCATGTTGGTTATGCAGGGATCGTGCTCGGGGCTGCCCTCATAAATAAAGGTTTCGTCATAATGGAGAAGCTCGGAAGCATCGCTATTAGGATTAATTGCGTACCCATCAACTGTAAGCTCTAATGCGGGACACCCAGGCTCGAAAAAGGTTTCCCAACTAACCTCGATAACCCCATCCCAAGTATCCCAGACAGGAAAATACTCTCCATCATATTCCCATCCCGGGGGACTAATGCGCATCTCAACATGAATACGAGGATGCAGAGCACCCTCTACACGGGCTCTAAAACCATCTGCGGTGTGTTCAAAACTCTCGACCGTATCACAAGCAAGAGCCGTTTGCAAGCCTTCAGGAGTAAAAATCGGCTGTCCGGTTCTAAGACAAACCCGCAACAAATCCTGCCAGTCTTCTCGGCTGTTACTAGCTTGCCAACGACGCAGTGCTGTGCGATATTGCTTATCAGACATATGCTAATTTTAGCAAATTGCTACCCAAGCTGGCGCAATTGCTGGCCGACTCGTGTCAACTCTTCCTGAACTGCTCGGGTAGCAACCTCATGGGCTGGTCGGTCAATATCACTAAGATCGCACTTTCGATCTTCCAGTTCTCTGAGCCTGACTCGCAGCAATCGTGCAGATTCAGTTAGTTGCGTGCGGCGAGTCATATTGCTTCCTGTGCTTCCTGCTAGTTTTGCTGGTTTCGCTGATGTAGCCGACGAATGGCCTTGATAGCCGACTCCATCTTTATGCGGGCCGAACTGTTATCACTGTGAACAGTAATGGTCTGGGGCGGGATGAAGCCGTTAAGGGCAACCTCTTGCTCCAGCCATAACAGTACAGCATACCCATTGCGCTGATCGTTGTCAAGATCACCTAGGTCATGGTCAAGACTGAGATGGGTGACCTTGCCAGGATTGGCCTGCAGTAGCGTGATAACCTCTTCTGGCCAATAGCATCGAACCCATCCATCAGGGGTAGGTCGAACATCGTCCAAATAGATTTTCATCGCTTTCGGCCTCGGGGCTTTTGCTTGGTCAAATGAAACTTATTGCAAATGGGGCATTTGTAGGCCCGTTTTTTGGGAAATCCATATTTCATAGAGCCGCGCAAAGCAAAATTCTGCGCGGCTAGTCGAGTTTCAAAGGTTTTCTTGCCTTCGCATATTACGGTTTGCTTGCACTTTTGCAAACCGTAACGGCGACGATGTCGAGCAACAAAATCAGGTTCGGGCTTACTCACCGCATTCGCCGTTGGATGGCAGAAATATCAGACAAAGCGTCTTGCAAGTTGGAAACCGCACTTTCAAGCTTTCGGAGCGGCTCAATTTCCTTGCGCAAAGCCTCAAGTTCCATGATGAGGCTGATCCGGCTATGCTGTCGGTTATACCAAAGGGCAAGCAAATACTTTAGCGTTTTGCTAGAAATCCCATGACTCATCATGCCGGTAGTGGTCTCAAAAGTAATGCCCGGATACTCCTGCTCTAGCCAAGACCACCACTCAGCCGGGGTATGCCAGCCTTCGGCTTTACTAAAGACATCTGGGGCAAAAACATAAACAGTCCCGCCATCCTCTTGCATTTGCAGCAAACGGGCTTCTACTTGCTCGATTTCAGCCTCATCGAGAAAGCCTGTCCACATATTAGAATCAAAGGAACTGCTCATATTAGCGCTCGTCGGGGTATAGGCCATCCTCGGGATCGTAGTCGGTCATCTCGATATCAGCCTTAGTGTTCTCATAGAGGAAATCACCCAGGGAGATGAACAACTCACCGCGCCGCAGCTTGCCGCACAACTCGACTGGCGACATCTGGCTAACATCGACACGCTTGCTGTCGATATCAGTGGCCTCGGTAACGTTAGCTCCGCGAATCCAGCCGCTAAAGTTGAAATCGATACTAGGCATTGCTGCTATTCCTTGTCCGGGACTGGTTCTAAGTGGGTTAGCTCGCAGGTGCCGACCGAAAAATCAAAGCCGCCGACTAGGGTTTCATCTGGCCACGCAGCTTCAAAGATGCAGTGCGTTTCACCTAAAAATTCAACAATAACAACCTGTTTGCCCACAGCAATCTCTCGACCGCTGTCATCGGTCAAGGTTTTACGGGCAAGAACATCCTGATAAAGCTGAAACGGCATGCGTTGAACTTAGAGCGTTGAGCGTAGGGGAAAGAGAGGATTTGCACCCCTGCCTCCGTGGTGAATTGCCTTGCTCTCAATTATCCCGCAGCTTTAACCCGGCTGCGGGGGAGCATAGGGTCTTCCCGACCCGGCAAGCCGGGGCTCTATAACCCGACTCACAGTATCCTGCTATTGGACCACTTTCCCGTGTTGTGAGCCCCGATCTTAACTTTTCTTCCCGTGTTGTCAAGACAACTCAATTCGGAACTAGCTGTCGGCATCGCGGCTTGTCTGAGCTAAGGCATTGTAGTGTTTAGACCTAAACGCCTGTCAAGCTTCCCAAAGTGTTGCAAATCCTAGGCAATTAGTCACAAGTAGGAAGGTTTTAGAACACCTACGCCATCCCGGCAAAGATTTCTTGCAGTAATACATCAAGGCTGGGATCGTGCGTCATTCCTTTGCTGGCTAATAGGGAGGTAATGGTTTCAGCCTCTACCACTCTATCGGCTTGATAAATATTAGACTCTAGCTCACCCAGCTTTTGCTTTCGCGCCCAATTATCAAGATTGCTGTCTTGTTCTAATCGGTTGTGAGACTGCCAGATCCCTTTATCCGTGATAACAACGCAAGGATTTTTTAATCCAAAGGGGCATTCGGGATTAATCATTGGTGTTGAAAAGACAAAGTTTTTTGCGTTCATATTTACCTCGGCAACTAATTTACCGACAGGGACAACAAGAAGCAAGTGTCAACGGCTAAACCAATGAATTCATAGTGTATTTGGCCAATACCCATCAATTTTATTTTTTTAATTGTCACACGCAGACGCAGGCTTGTTATTATGTTGGCATGAATGAGCACTTAAAAAACATTTTACTAGGTAGCAGTACTTGGCTGAGATTAACCGGCCAATTCTGTCAACAAACTGCGGATGAATTAACATTATTTGTGGAGTCTCTGGAAGATCAGCCGGAACCCGAACCGGAGCCAATCCCAGAACCGGAGCCCGAACCGGAACCGGAACCGGAACCTGAGCCCCTGCCCGATACTAGTTACTTTGATGAGCAATATGGTAACTTAGGAACAACTAAGATATTTGTCTCATCGAGCACTGGATCTGATAATAACAATGGCTTAACCGCAGATGAACCTGTCAAGACAATAGCTAAAGGCATTGCCCTGTTGCGTGATAACAGCAGTGATCAACTGCTATTTCGTCGTGGAGATAGTTGGGTTGGTGAAACTTTTGGCAATCTAGAGCTAAGTGGCAAGAGTGCTGCTGAACCCATTGTATTTGGCGTCTACGGTGAACGCGGCGCTGCAAGGCCCCTATTTAATACCGTTCAGGATAGTGCTATTAACACCTATGATCGTAATAGCCGTCCAGCCCGAAAAGTAAGCCACCTAGTATTTGCTGGATTGCATTTCATTGCTGGAGGGCGGGTTCCTGGCAGCGCTGGATTTGATAGCAGCCGCAGTCCTGCAGCTATTCGGTTCTTACGAGGAACTGATGGTATTGTGCTGGATGATTGTCGATTTGAATATTACCACACCAATTTGATCTTCCAAACTTACAATGGCACCGTACTGAAGGATATAACCATCAAAAATTGCTGTGTTTTCAATGCCTATTCTCATAGTCCGAACAGTGGGCATAGTCAGGGCATTTACGCTAGCGGTATCGATGGATTAACCATTACCGATTGTTTGTTTGATAACAACGGTCTTAATCATGATGCACCCCTATCAGAACCAACTATTTACAATCACAACCTTTACTTACAAAAGAATTGCAGCAATGTAACAGTTAGGCGCAATGTTATATCGCGAGCCAGCAGTCACGGATGTCAAATCCGCCCAGGTGGCTTAGTTGAGGATAACTTTTTCTGGGAAAATCCCATTAACCTGTTAGTTGGTTATGATGATCCGAACATTTCTGCTAATGTAATTGGTAATGTCATTGCGGGAGGAACTAATATCAGTGAAGAGCTACCACGAGTTTGGGGGATTGAATTCAAAAACCAGAATCCTCCTAATGTATCGTTGACTAATAACTTAGTTGTTAATAGCCACCATGTAAGCCCTAACAGCCGTTCTATTGAAGATAAAACAGCAGTCGCCTACAGTGGCAACATAGCTCATGCGTGGCCGCCGCTAGGTCGTTTTGACGATGTTAGAGCGACCTATGTCAATCCAAACATTACCACTGACAGTGCTAAATTATATGCCGCTATGAGAAACCATAGCCAAGATAATCCAACAGTGAGTGTTGATGAACACATTGCCCGTTATCGCCAAGCTTTTTCACGAGCTTAAAAACGGTTAAAAATCTGCCCCTTGACTTTTATTGAGGGGCAGTTATCATTTCTCTGTTTTCGCCCAGTTTTCTGAGTGTATTGGGACTCAGGTAGGGCCTCTAGGAGAGATGGTGAAGCGGGTTATAGATATCATAGTGGCATTGGCAGCAATTTTACTTTGCTTGCCATTGCTCGTAGCATGTGGGACGGCAGTTAAGCTTTATGACGGTGGTCCTATCATGTATAAATCAACACGGGTCGGAAAGCGCGGTAAACATTTTAAGATGTGGAAACTCCGCACTATGCGAGTTGATGCTGATCGAATGAGGAAGGAATTAGTTCCTGATGATACCATTCGATTTAAGATGAAACGGGATCCTCGGATAACGCTACCGGGTCGCTTTCTTCGTAAAAGCAGTATTGATGAATTGCCACAGTTGCTTAATGTCTTAAAAGGTGATATGAGCATCGTTGGGCCAAGACCTCCTATTCCAGAAGAGGTTGCCAAATATAATGAAAAACAGCGGTTGCGTCTGGAAGCTGAGCAAGGTATAACTTGTTATTGGCAAGTTATGGGTCGAAACAATCTAAGCTTTGAAGAACAAGTTGATCTTGATATCAAATACATCCGCGAGCAGAATGTATTGACGGACCTCAAGATCTTGCTTCAAACCGTCCCGGCTGTTCTAATGGCTCGGGGTGCCTGCTAACAAAACAATTCATAGCATCGGAGAGAGCCCCATCCTCTAGGATGTGGCTCTTTCTTTTTTCTTAATTTTTTAATACAATTTCTTTATGAGAAAAAGAAAGTCTTCTAGACGAACTAAACAAAGCCCAAAGCGCAGAACTGCCGCAGCAAAACGTCAAGCTAAAATCAAAAAGCGATTAAAAGCAACTGGCGTTAAGACAAAGCGGTGTAAAGGTATGACGCCAAAGGGTAAGAGATGTAAGCGAAGAACTTACGGCAGATTTTGTTCGTCTCATCAGCCTAGCAAGCAGCGCAGACGCAGACGGCTCAGACGCAGACGTTAAAGTGACACCGGAGAAACCTTCGTTCGTCATAGGGGCATGAGCAAACGACGCAGACGAAAGCGCAAGCGTAAGCCCGACGCCAAAACCCTCTTAGGCAGGGCTGGCCCGCATCACGAGACGAGTCCTATGGGCCACGCTACGCGGACTAAAAGCCGCAAAGAGCGCCAGGCCCAGCTTGATCGCAAGAGTAAGATCAATGGCTGGCGGGATTAGGTAATCTCAACCTCTTTAACAGTCAAGATGCCGTATTCGGCACCCCAATCGTTGTGGTAGCTGTCAACAATCTCTTGAAACTCCCCCCGATTGAAATGCTGTTTTAGCTTCTGGTAAAAATTATATTGATATTGCTCATCCTCACTCCATTGTTGGTAGGGGCCGTGAACACGAATCATTTCCTCAAGCGAAAGCTCTTTATCATCTGGATAAACGTTGCTTTTGATGATATCAAGGAAATATTGCGCGGCAGCACGCCAAGCGCCGATTTCATCCCAGCAACGACCTAGTTCGACACCAATTGCAAGCTGAAGCCCATCGAAGGGAATATAAAAAGCTTGCCAGAATTTAATGGGCTCGTTGCCGACGCCAGCTAGCCGCTCTAGTGCAGCGATATAGCGTTTTTGGGCTTCGGGATCGGTGCTCATAGCTCGCCGTAATTCTCGCAATTCTTGGTCCATGTTACTCCAAAATCAAGTGCGGCAGATCATTGATAGTGACCATAATAGGCCCACTCCAAGCACCGCTTTCTAGACCGGGCAATTCACTCCAAATAGCCCGACGCCTAATTTCATCAATAGCAGTATAAAAACCATCGGTATCAACCGTGGTTTCTGCTTCGGTATAATATTTACCAGTTTGTTTGAAATACGTTAGCTTAACTTTCATAATACCTACTTAATAAAACAAGTGACTGTATAGCTAGGGTCTGCATATGAGTGCTGAGGTTCTTCGGGACGCCAAATATAAGCCAGTTCAGCGCCTTTATGAAAGGTATCCTTAGTGAATGGAATGCGCCGCCATTTTACGGGCTTGTTGGGTTTTTTATACCGCCGATAGGTGGCACACTTTTCATCGATGATATTGACAGCTTCGTCAAAAGAAAAGTACAGGCCGAGGATCAGTGAATAATCAAAATAATTTTCCTCAACAACATAAATATCAAGGCAACCGGCGCGCTTTTTAAGCTCAATCAACCGGCGTTCAGCACTGGCGTCGCCATTTTTGGCTAATCGCTCATATTCGCGTAACAAGATCCACAAAGCCTCTTACTAGATAAAAAAGTGGCCCGTATTCGGTGGGCCAGACCGGCTATGAGCACAAGCGTCTAGAATTGTGTCATCATAACGGAAGGTGTCGAGTAGTCGGAACCTTCTCGCAGCACCAGCGTAGCTGTCTCCTGGCCGAAGCCTGCTGCCTATGTTTGTTTTACCACACCTTCCGTCCCTGTCAAGCGGGCCTCCAGCTTAGCATTACTTGTTTTTACCCAATCGTCTGCCAGAGCGTAGAAAAAGCTGCGCATTACTGCTTGCTCTTCAGGCAAATCGCGATGGATTTCATCGCCAGCATCATAAATATAGCTGGTCATACAGCCGATAATAAAACCGGCTAATTCCTGCGCATTAGCGGGGGCAGCTTCATTCATGCCCCATCCCTCAGGATCCAGCATGATCTGTTCAGCCAGTACCACCATGCGAGGCCCAAGAGCATCACGTATTAGTGTTAAGGCATCTGCGACTAGAGCATCCCTCATATAAATGCCTTTAGTACATAGGCGTTGAGCGTTGAACGCTGAGCGTTGCCACTTTTCTACATCTACCGCCGCGCGCCTGCTCAAACATACCCGGTATCATGGACACGCTGCTGCAGACAACGAGCCCAGCTTAACCTGGCAGGGAGCAAGGGTTGGTTTCGAGGGGAACCTTTATGACAACGCCCAACGTTCAACGCTCAGCGCTATTTGTGTTGTGCGCCCATTGTAGCAATGGGCCGGGAGTTGTCAAGCTGTGGTGGGAAGAGGCTTTTCTACCCAATCGGGCCACTTGCCAGTGAGAGCGCGGACTAGCCGTTGTTCGGCCTCTTGTGCGTAATCGAGGTTGTCGTCCCAGCCTTCGGGGCGCTGCACCGGGATGTCACAGTTGAGGATGAACCGCTCAGCCGCATAGATGACGGGAGCAGCATCGAAATCCCCTTGCATCCAACTGGTGCCCCTACCTCCGCTACCTCCATCGGTCAGCTTCCAGTAAGCATCGATTTCACCGATGCAAAAGCCGTTGACCTCATCGTGGTAAAAATAAACCGTCACCTCGGGCAAGGGAGCCTCGTAGGTGCTCAGAATGACGTTGCGTAGACGCTCTAGACGACTGGCCAAAACGAGATCATCGGTGGTAGTCTGCATACGCCCTTCCTGTTAGAGTTGGTCTTGCAGTATACTCATGCATCTTGCGGTTGTCAAGGTTGCGAGGTATTTTCTTGGCATTCACAGGGTAGCGGCCCACACTCCGGGTCGCAGGGCTCGCCTTCCATGAAGATGTTTTCCGTTAGGCAGCGGCGAGTATGCCCGTAATACTGGATCTTTCCACAATGGGGGCAAGTTTCGATGCGAATGATTTCGGTATCCATTTAGCTTGCCTCAGCCGCGATTTCGTTGTCAGCCAGCGGATACCAGTTACCCGACCAGCGCGTTTTCAGTTCAGCACGACACTCCCGGTAATCAACCCCGTGACGAAGCGGGCTGCGAGAATCCATGATGCTGCCGCGATACCAAGGCACCTTGACCGTAATTTGATACAACATTCGGCCCCAGCGCCCCACTTTGATATCCAAGTGCTCGGCGTCCTTGCGGCGCGGCTTACGAATACCAAATTCGTCCTTGAGTCGCTGGCACCAACCGCGAGCATCAGCGGTGGTAATGATCTGTAGCCGATATTCACTGGAACGAATCTCTCGGCAAACAGCCCGCAACCGACCTGTCCGACGATAGGTTTCCGCAATGGCTGAGAAAATATCAGTTCCCGCCTTGTGCTCAGCACAGTTCTTACGAACGCATGGATTACCCGTCAGGCTATCCGCTCGGTGCCCGAAGACTGCACAGATATCATGGTCGCGAAACCTTTGCTGACAACGGGCACAACTGGTGACCTCGCGGCCATCGGCGTCAAACTCGTATCGAGTTGAGTTGGGGTGGGAGCAAGCATCAGCCTCGCGGTAATCGCAATCAGGATTGCGGCAAACCCGGCCTTCGGGGGTGATATGCAAGAAATGCATTCCCTGGCTGCAAGCATCGTTGCGCTCCAGACGAGCACGACATCCCATATGCGTAATTGGATTGTTCTGATAACTCTCCAATTCGTCGCGTAGCTCGTTGCCCAAATCAATATCACCGCCAAAATAGGCGTCATTCATCCGACGCTGTAGCTTGCGCTGGGACATCAGATCAAGGCCGGGGCGGGCGCACCAATAAGCCAAATCAGCTTGCCAAGGATTGTAATACCAATGATGATGACCGCGCTCGCACAGGGTGCGAGAATCATACATTTCATTACCGCATTGGCAGCAGCCAGCATCTTCGTGAGAGTGCTTAAAATCCTCAGCCATAATAATCTGGCCCGTATTGAGGACGTGAATGCCCATCCGGCATTCCATATAGCTAACCTGCTCGGCAGCGGTTTCGTCGCCTGCCAAGGCTCGGCGTTGCAATTCTCTGAGTCTGCGGTCCACGGCTATCCCCCGTTGCTTTCCAAAGATAGCATTTCGGCGGAAGCTGTCAAGACTGTCTCAGATAGCTTTGGCAAGCCTCGACTGATAATGCTGGTCCAGCAGAAATTGGATGGCCTTCAATTTATATCGAAGCAATATCATTTGTTGGGCCGAGGTTAAAACTTGATCTAGTGTTCCGCTGTTGTCGGCATAAAGAACAGATCGGGCGCAGATTTGAAACTCTCGGCCTAGGGTGCCATCCAAATAAAAACGCTTTTTCTTCAGCAGCCACTTTTCATCTGTAAGGTCCGTATCCCACTCTACATCGGGAGGACAATCAATGTAATCGTCAGTTTCAGTAACATAGACCCGCAAAACACGTCGCTTTGCAACGTTGAATACAGTATCCGGCATAGAAATAATGCATTGAGCAATCGAGGGCGCACAACAAATCCGCTTTGGCATCCGTGGAATATCTAGAGTCGGATTCCACCTAGCAAACTCGTTATGGAACCGACCCGATTCGCCCAATATTGGGCGAATATCAGCCTTTGGGCCGAGGTTTTTTGCAACTACTCGATACAGTTTCATTAAAAGTTTTCGCTGATGTATTGGCCATCACTACGGCCATTGGCGTAATAGCTGACCCCGAGATTGATCCGCTTGATATCACCCCGCTTGATCCGAATGATCTCTCGCTGTTCCTTTTTGTTACGGGCATAATCGCGGCGGCCTAGCAAAACGTCGTTTTCTAGATCAACCTGTAGTGAATGGTAATCAAGACTCTGGTTTGATTTGCCAGCTTTCTTGCGAACCTCCCAATCACTTGCCCAGCGGGGCAGTCGATCAGCTTCAACACAGTGAAGATAAACATAACAGTTGCTGAATCTGATATTCTGCGTCCGCAATCGCTTGAGGAAAGTGTGCAGGCGTTGAAATTCATTTTTGGTCATTAGTTCTGCACTTTAAATTGGGTGATGGTCGATGGAACCTAGTTGGTCGCGTCCGTAACAGCCTTCTTCGTTATCAAGACATTGGCCGATGAATAGAGTTTCATGTTGCGGGGGCTGATAACCGGCTTCATCCAAAAAAGTAATTCGGAACATATGCCACTTGTCGCCGTGCATATTGATGGGGCCTAGCTCGGGATGAATGAATTCCTTGTCCAAGGGCTTGGCTTCAATATCGGCATAAACAGCGCCGCAATTATCGCTAATACGCTGAATTTCCTCAATCCATCGATTAAAATCAGGGTGAAAATCTTCATCCCGAGCATTCTCCGGTTGTGGCCACTCTTCAAACCCGTAAATGCCCTCTTCTTTGCTTTTTTGATTATTGGGTTTGTATGGATCGCTGCCCCAGCACAATTCTCCGTGACCTCGGATTTCAATCAATGGAGGTACCCGTGGAATATGAGTTGCAGTATACTGATTGTCTTGGTGTTGCCAGGTTGAGGTATATGCCTCTCGTCGCGGAATAAGAGCGTAATAAAGTGCTGGCAGCCAGGGTGCTGGGCCTTCAAGCTGCAGGGGAGCCCGTTCTAGCAAGTAAGTGCCATTAGGCGTTAGTTGGTAATTACGAAACATCTTATCAATGTGTCGATGGATAAGCCCATGACCAACAGGGAATTTTTCCTCATACAAACGATCAATTTGAGCTAGAACACAGTGGGGGCATTCACCCACACCAGCCCAACAAACTGGCTCCACATCGGCTCTTTCTGCAGCCGCGTAATAACGCATATAAGACGCCCAATCGGCGTCTTGCAGATATTGACGGTAGATGTTTTGTAGCCGCTGGTCCATTACCTTATTCTATTAAAAGTAGAAGGTGGGTCGTGAAGGAATCGAACCTCCAGCATCCCTAGATGTTACCCGCAGCCTTGCGAGCTACAGCATCTCACGCCCGTAGAGGCAGGCATGTTCGGGGCTTCCCGGCTTTACCTGCTAAGCGCTTCCCCGCCTGCGGCAAGTTCCACCCCTCTATGGCTTCGCTTGCTACATTTAGGACTAGTGCAGGAGGCACCGCCGACCCTTGTTGTTTGGTAGAGGGAAGAGGGATTTGAACCCCCACTGACCCGTTGTTACCAACGGCGCTCTATAGCCAGTTTAGCGATCTTGCCGCAAAGCAAACAGATTGGTGACCGCCATCCTGAAAGCCCCGACTACTACCAATGAGCACAATCCCATCCTAATACTGGTCAGGCACCAGGCAGGATTGCTGAATTCTTACTCTTGAGCTATTCCCTCATGTTTTGTTGTTCGTTAGTTTGTTAAGCCCCGGCTTCAATCGTCGTAGGGTCTATACCTAGCCATTCGGCCTCAAGCGGTTCGCCTCGGATATTCGCTGCTGCTGATGTTTTCCACCAACAACGCTAGGGGCTTGGGTAGCGCCTCATCATAGCTCATTAAAGCTGGTTGTTTGTGTGTTACTCGATCAGGTCGGGATCGCTGCAGTCGTGAATGATGGGCTTGTTCAGCCCGTGTGGAAAGTGCTTTTCCGCCTCACGAACGAGGATTTCCTGCCGCTCATCGATCTTGGATCCATCGGGAACCTCAACATTGATCAGGTTGATCGAATAGACGATGGTAGCGTGCTCGATCTTTGCCATTACCAGGCCCCCCGCATCGGGATGTAATACTCGTTGAAGGCATTCACCGCCTGCTGCTTGTGCGGACCCTCGTAGATGATTTCCTTCTGACCCTTCGGGTTGTAGTAGGTCACCCGGAACAGGGCCTCACCGACCTTGGCATGGAGATGGATAGCCTCTTCGGTGCCACTGCGGCTGGCATACATCTTCCACTCGTCAGCCATCCACTGGTCAAGACCAGCCACATCGATAGGTTCGGCACGTCGAGGCATTGCATCACCAGGCGTTGAGCGTTGAGCGTTGATCCCAGATCGCTTCTCCCAAGGAAGAGGCAACCCATTACGGCGCATATTGCCAATAGCAGCAGCGCGAAGGATGTGATATGGGTTCATAGCGTGTGTTGAGTAGAACGTCGAGGCAAAATCAGAGTGTTCCTAACGGCGTGCTCTGATTCTAGTCGCCTGAATACGTGATATAGTACCAAGCGCCTTCCGGCCCTCCAACCATCACCATCAACTCGACGTTCTTTGTTTGTTGAGACGCAGTATAGCGGCTTTCCTTACCTTGTCAAGCTACGTTTCTGGCCCCGCACTCGCAAGGGCACGAACAGCGCTTCTGGCTATCACTCAACAAGCTAAACCCTTCCTCACGCAGCAACTTAGTTACTCCGGGAACATGAGCCTTGCCACAAACAACTAGCTGCGTCTTGTAATGAGTCGCTTGGTGAATGATGTTACTAACCATCGTCTTATCCCGAGCAATGCTAAGACCGCCGAACAGCAAGCTGGGAAAGCCCAAGATCATAGCAACCATTTCATACCAACACCAAATACTAATATCTCAATTGGCCCCGGCTGGGAAACCAATGATTGGATGCTTGATATTTATGGCAGCCCAGAAGAAGGGTTGCGCCTTTTCTTTGATGATCTAGGCCAATTGCAGGACTTTAATGGACGGCTATCAAAACAAATTGAAGCTATGGTAAAAGAACTTTACGGGCTTTAAATTGGGCCTTTAACGTAAATTCCCGGCTCGCCTTGGAATTCATTGCCTAGCGTTTGTAGCAAGATATCCCGAGCCAGTGATATACGTTCTATCATTCCCGGAGAATCAATTTGAACGCTGTCTTCCCAAAACATCTCAATACCAATGCCAACATAGTATTTGCGTAATCTGCGGACTTTTCTGCGATAACCTTCGTTATCGGGTGCAGGTAGTTGCCAATCAACCTCTTCTTGCCGGGAATAGATAACGGCTATTTCAGGAGTATCTTCCTCGTGAACATCGGCATATTCACCAAAACGATCTACATAGCTAATAATTTTATCATCATCAAGGCCATCCCAGCCAAGTTCGTAGCCAACAAATATTAACCCTGCGTCCATAGCTTTATGATATCAAATGAGTCCGTAAAAACGGAGAATTTGCTTACCCCGCTTACAAATTCGCTTCCACTTGATCTTAAAACTGGTGCTGCTAATACCGCCAAACATGGCAGCATTACTATGCACCTCAGCAAAAGCAGTTAGTAGCAAGCTAAAGGCATCTCGCTCCGACCATTCATTGCGAAGATAATGATCGAGTTCTTTAGCCGTAACTGTATGAACCACCATATCCCAGCCGATTAGATCAGCCACCGTGCTGTGATGGTTAGTGGGATCAGCCGGGAAATGCTCGATATAAACCTCTCGGCTAATCCGAGCATGATCAGGAAAGTGGGATCGGCCCTCGGCGTCGATGGTCAAACATCGAGGCTTACCACAATCATGGTAAAGGGTATATTGCTCTAGGATATCGAGGGAATGAATACGAGAGATGATATCACTTTTATGCTGGATCAGCCAATCGGGAAGCCGCCATTCAAGCTGCGGCTCAGGGCTAATCAAATCCAGCAAGTACGCACGGACACTCTCGCCGTGCTCCCAAACACTTTGGCCGGGAGTTTGCTCGCACGCCTGCATTTGTTGCTGCAAGCGGAGCAAGTTTTGTTGGTTTGGCCGGGGTGCTTTGTCCCGGTGGCCGGGGATGTCAAGGTCGGTTCATCATTGAGGACACTCGTAAACAATGTCAAGCGCTTTACCGGAATAAACATAAATGCGCTTGACATCAGCATCAATGTTTTGAAAACGCGAAATGGTGCCTTGGCAATCAGTGCAATCGCCTTCAGGGAGGTAAACTTCGCCAATCTTGTTGACAAAATCATACTCCAATCGGAGGATATTGCACATCAACTGCACATCGAACACACCATCATCGCCATTCATCGTATTTCCATAACTGCAAGGCCCGTAGAGGATTTGAACCTCTAATCTCCAGATTTGCAATCTAGCGTCTTACCAATTTGACCAACGGGCCGAAGATGAGCCTAGAGGGAATTGAACCCTCCAACAGCGGTTCCTTACACCACCGACGCCCGCCACTGGCGCTTTAGGCCCGCAAAGAGTATACCCTTTTTAAGCTTGCTGTCAAGCCTTGTTGCTGACCTCAAACCAGTTTCCTTGCGAATCCAGTAGGACTCGGACACCGCACTTGCTACAGTTATTACCGTAACTGCAACCATCGAAAGTGGGGTTATCACCCCGGCCATCATGCCAACCAAAACGGCATGAAAGCTGGGTTCCTCGTCGGTAATCCAGCCAACAGATAATGAATGGTGTTATCAACAGTACCAGGCCGATAACTAGCAATACTAGAAGGATATTCATGGCTTCATCTGCTTGTGGCAATCACACTGGCAAGCGATGTAGGTATCACGCTGCCAAATGTATGCCATTCGGCTGTGCGGACTACCGGGCCGTTCGCACAGATGGTGAGTAGCAGGCTTGTTGACCGAATCACACCAATGCGATACTGTTTTTTCTTGCGTCTTCGTATCAACCATCGGAATCAATCCGCTCGATCTGTTCGGGCCGGAAAACTCGCTCGGTGTTGAAATAATCAGGTTGCGGATTGGGATCATCCCACCACATCCGATAAAAGCCATCGGTGGTCTTGCCCGCTACTCGCCCGGTGTGGCGAATATCAGGATCACCCCGACGAAGATCGGGAACAAAACGAACTGGAGTGTCATCAGGAATTCTCATATTAAATTACTGGCTCTTCCTAGGTGGTGCCGCGATTCCTGATCTTGATAGCAACTGGTTGGACACGGCTTGAATCAGCAGCGGCTACCTTGCAATAATCAAAGCCGCCATCGACAGCACAGCCCTTAGGGGGGCCATCGCCATGACCACTATCCCAACACTCACAAACAATGAATGCATGCCGATCAAGGCTGAGAATGATAGTGCCGCAATCAAGGCAGCGCTGGCCAAAGTGATACTGGCTCTTATTAAGCTCGACGGGCGGAAACGGCTCTACCCCACCAGCCGCCCGCTCCAGCATGGCGATGTATTGGGCGGTAGCGGTTGCGTCACCAGCCAGGTGAGCCCGCTTCAATTCCTGTAGGGTGGCGTCCATAGCGTTGCAGCTTAGCAGCAAAAGGGATAGCTGTCAAGCTAGGCTGTCCCAGAGGGAGTGTTATTAGAGCATGCTGCTCTGTTTATATGGGTTCCACTTGATAGGATTGAATTACTGTTTGCTTAGTTTCTCGAACCGGGTCAGAGCAAATAACTAATTCTGCTCCCCGGTCTTCCATGATATAGACAATATCCCCTTGTCGAAAAAGAGTAAAGCCCATCCAATGAATGTCTTGAGTAATCCGATATTTGGGTTTTTTCATGCATCACCACTAGCCCAACACGCTGTTGCGGCTGGGCTAGGGCTAGCTGTCCGTTGCTGCCGAACGCAGGACAGCGTAATATCTTATCCACCAGTCGGGCAGAGGGCGGTCTAAGGTGCCCTAGGCCAAATCCCGATCTGGGCGGCACCACCCCAAGCCCCTTCCGGCATTTCCGGCTGGGGCTCATTAGCGGGGCTTTAATATAGCAGCCTTCGACGGAATTCATTGCAGCTAGTCAGACAATGGCCCTTACCATACCTGCCTGATTGGGAGCTACCCTCTAGTCGTTCTGCAATGCTCCGCTCCTACAGCAAGGTCTAAGTAGGAGGAAAGCCTAACGAGCTAACTGCTGCCGCAGGTTTCCCGTCATCGCCCCGAGCCCGCGCACTAATTAAAGTGCAACGGGCTAAGAGCATAAAATGATAAACTCGTTTAGTGGCTACCATTGATCGGTATGGGAGCCGACCAGTTCACCACAAGCCAGAGCGGCTGTGTTTTTAATCCCCCATTGCCTCTAACAAAATGTCGAGGGCTTCGCGGATAATACCCTGCTTGGCAGCGGCGGAATCATAGTTCTCCCCGCTAGCCAACAGTTCCCGCATCGCTTCCATTTGCTCGTAGTCCATACTGCTACTCGTCGTCGAGCATTCCGAGCGCGTCAGCCCAGGCTTCGTAGCCGACATCGCCGGGATCTTTCCAGTCCGACTTGTTACCATGCGGGTCGTAGAGGTAAATCCGGTCATCACCGGGCTCACCACTATTGACCAGTTGGTAATTGGAAGGTTGGAGGTTGTTAGTGATTTCAGGCATTGTATCCCCGAGACAGGTCTTGCACCTGCAAGGTCTCCGCGACCACAGACTTTTGAGGACTGCGCGTTTGCTTTTCGCCACTCGGGTAAGTGCCCTTTCCCTCCCGCTATCCACTAGGGCATCACGGTCAGGTCAGGGGCTTTGAGCGTAGAGCGTTGAACGTAGAGCATGGATCCTGGCCTCGCGCACCGTTGGAAGGGGTAGCCCACTGAGTAGAACTTGTAGAACCGCGATTGCCACAAAGGGCTAGAGCTAGTTCCTGCGTTCAGTATGGGGCTTTCTTCCAGGGATTGTGTGACTCAGTTCAACGCTCTACGTTCAACGCTCTACGTCCTTTGCTCGTTATGCCGAGAGTATAGCACCTCGGGTGATGCTGTCAAGTTTCCGCTTTGAGCCCGAAAACAAACAACTTAGAGGAACCCGAGACGGCAGTTTTGCTATAATGGGTCTATGGATAGCAAACTCCGTAGGTTAGAAATTGATTATCTGCTTCAACCTGATATCAATACCATTTATAGACTCAATTCAGCACGGGTTGCGGCTGGCTTAGAAGCTTTTTTATCCATCCCCATTCTTCAAGAACTTTTTGAAGGCATGACAGAACTACTTGATAACACCGCTCTTGCATCGAGAAACTATGAAGCGAATGATAGTTTTACCTCAGCGGCGGGGTTTTATACGTTTGAAGGAACCCAACGATGGTTATTACGCCAAATTCAGCTTAAAGCCTTTAATGTTTTTGGACATCGTCACACTAACGCCCACCTTGAAATCACTTGTATAAATCCAAGATATCAAACTGAAATAAGCATTTATACTGACGATGATATTTATTTAAACGTTCGAGTTAATGGCGATAATTTCCAAGATCAGTTGCCGCTTCATCAAGAATGGGTTTACAGCCCCCAAGCCGTTTTGGATTTTGCGTGCCAAATTCAAAAACCAAAGAGTCTAAGCGGGTTAAATCTTAGGCCCAATCAACAGTGGACTAGCTATTTTCGTTAATGAACTAGCTATTTTCGTTAATTTGTTAAAATAAGTTAATGGCTGAAATGAAACCAATTGGTGTAGATCAAACTACAGGACAACAAAGACAAGTTGCCGCTGATGATTCGGTGGTGGATAACATCGGAGATACAATTGAAATTGTAGTTAAGACTGGATCAGATTATGCAAATATTCCTACGCGGGTATTTGCTCAATTTCCATACGACACTCCAGTATTGCTGAATAATCCAGCTAGTGTTGGTTCTGGTTACGCGGAAGGATTAGCTTGGAGTCCTAATGGGGAGTTTCTAGCTACCGGAGACTCTAATAGTCCATTTTTTCATTGTTATCAGCGTGTTGGAACTGAATTACATAGATTAGATGATCCGGCGTCGCTACCCAATTCCATAACTAGAGATGTTGCCTGGTCACCAACAGGAGAACTTGTGTCTGTCGGAGGTACAGCTTTAGGGGGGTCGTTTATCACCTACCAGCGTGATGGCTCGTCACTCACGCCTTTAGCTGCACCAGCATCACTGTTACCTGGGACGGGGTTTGGTGTTTCATACACTTCCAATGGACAATATATGTCTATTGGTTCATCTAGTAGCCCATATCTTGGCACGTATGAAGTAGATGGAACCACATTTACACTATTACCCGCACCAGCATCTCTTCCAGTAAGTAGTGTTAATGACGTTGCGTGGTCACCTGATGGTAGATTTTTAGCGGTTGTGGAAACCAATTCTCCTTATCTTAACATTTATGAGCATGATGGTTTCGGAGGGCTGACTCGGCTCGCGGATCCTTCTACTGTCTCTCCTGGATTTTCGATTGGTGTTGGCTGGTCAAATAATGGAGAGTTCTTGGCTGTTGGCGCTACAGGAACCGGGCCGGAATTACTTGTTTATCAACGAAGTGGAACTACTTTTACCGGAATATTTGCAGTAGGTTTCGGTAGTGGTTATGCTAATGATATTCGATGGTCTCCAAATGATAAATATATGATAGCAGCAGGGCTCGTAGTTGGCGGAACTGCTATGAGAATCTATGAACAAGATGGGACTAGTTTTACTCAGTTGGCCAGTCCTGCAAGCCAATCATCTCAAGGTTATACACCGGAATGGTCTCCGGATGGTCAATTTGTTGCTGTTGGAGGAAGTGTGGCGGGTGCGCCGTTTGGTCTTTATCAAATACAAACTACTATGCCAGACAGTGGTATTGTGACTACACCAGGCAAACCCTTAGCTGGCAGCTAATCACGCTGTAACATTTATCAGACAAGGTGCAGCCAGTCAAGAATAGTCCTAGAATGGCTGGGATCAAAAGACTTTTATTCATGGTTTCCTCACTGAGTAATAGGAAACAGCTTCATTGCTTTGCAATTAACTGTTTGCTTGGTCATGGCGTAGGGTTTCGCTGGGCCGTGATATAGCCCTTCGCGAGCCTCTAATACCTCAAGAGTAACGCCCTTTTTGGTTTCACGAATAGCGGTCCCAATAACAACGCGGGTCCAACCGTTGGTGTCAGTGGAATAGCCATAGCGCGCCCCGATAACAATTGGATTATCAAGGGCATCACATTTGATATCAGTTTTAGTTTCGCCCATCAGTCTCCCCAACTCACACATTCGTTTTTATGGATGGTGCCGCCGTGCCCAAGAGGTAATTCACAAAGCAGTGTGTAATACTGGGATTTGCCGTTGTCGGTTACAGTGATATCAACACCCTTGTCATCGCACTTAAATTCTCTATCTTGCGATTGCTGGGCTTTTGCTAGTTTTATTAGCTTAATGAGTGCTCGGTCTTTGTCATTCATTCGGATAGCGGCTTACCTTGTTCAATCAGATTAGCCAACTCCCAAGGGCATGGACGTTCATGCAAGAGATGGGTTTGGCAATAATCGTGATGGTCATAGTGGCATACATCGCCATCAGCAATAGCCACAACGATATCAAGCAATCGTTGTGGGTCGTGCTTATCAGGATCAAATTTCATCCAAATCCTCGTATCCGGGGTATGTGGGTAATACCAAAAGCGCTTCGGGTCGCTTGCCCGAATCTAAAAAACCAGCTAGTTCCCTACCGATTACCTCTTGATTATCAGCGGTAAGAGCGGTTGTTTTGATATAAACCAATGTAGGGGTTACGTCCTCATGCTGTTCCCAACAACAAAGAGTCATCACCCCTTCTTTATCGCGCCGCATTCGATGTTTGGTGGTCACCATGCGACCTTCAGTCTCATACCTAGTCGCGCCCATATCACTATGCACGAAAAAAGGTTTAATGGCGTCATGGATTGCTTGACTAGCCGTACGCCATTCGTCAGTTCCGATTTTCATTGTGCCTCAGTCAACAGTAGGGAGCAAAAGCGGGGGCTTATGTCTTTCAGGAAAGCTTGCTCTTTAGGCGGCTGTGCTCGCCAAACGTTCAATGCGTAAATTAAAGCGGAATAAGCCAATTCTTCAGAAATATCTTCAAAATAATTGGCGTAATGGTTGATGTAATCTCTCAATGAAATCAAGAAATCCAATAATGCTCTAGCCATCGAGAAACTTTCAAATACGATGTCTTCTGATAAATGGGCTAAAGCAGTATTTATATGCATTCGATGGTTTACGTGTGTAACAGGCTTTCTTTTAGAGTAAGCGGTTTTAATGGCCGACACAATTTGTGCATACAATTTTTGATTCTCTTGGCCCATAAATTGATGTGCGATTTCTATAAAATAATCAGCGACGCAAAATAATAATCGAGTTGTTTCGACACCTAATGTTTTTGCCCAATCTTTAAGTAATAAGCCAGTAATCAAAACATCGCAACCCAAATATTGCTGTGCAGCAACGCTGCCAAATTGGGCTGCAACATGAACATTGTGTAGGGGTAATCCGCTCTGAATTTTTAAATGTAGAAACCTAGCGGAATCGGGCGCTTTTTTCTCTGCTTGACGTTTTCGCAAATCCATTACGCCTCAAAAGTGATAGCGCCATATTGGGCTCGGGTGTGATGATTCCAGCAAGCCGCGTTGATGAAAGTAGTAGGAGTTGCCGATGATTTGGTCCTACCCTCGTCTCGACCTTCGTGAATATGCCCGAAGACGTGATATCGAGGTTGAACGCGGAAGACCTCATTCAACAAATCAATACCTCCAACATGCATCTTACGATGCGGCACAAAATCATTATGCCCATAAGGCGGCCCGTGAGTCATAAGAATATCAATAGCTTCGGGCAGATCACCAGGCTGATAATGAGGCTCGGTGTGGGGATACATGAATGCCCAGTTACCGTATTGGGGCACCCAGGGAGAGCCATAAATCAATCGGCCCTCAACCTCAACACCGTCATCGACCAAACAGGTAACACCGTAAGGCTCCGCGACCTCACGCATATTCACTTCGGCACACCACAAATCATGGTTGCCGGGAATGATAATCTTGTGTTTGTGTGGTAGCTTTCCGACCCACCCCAGAAAGGCCCGAGTCTCTTCCTCGGTGCCCGTAAACTCTGAATGGTCCCCACAATGCAGGAATACATCTCCCGCAGGCGGCGCTAGCGCCTTGTGGAAACCGTGGGTGTCGCTCATTACAACAATTTTCATGGTACACCAGCAGACAGTATAACAGCTTTGTAAATCTTGTCAAGATAGGCGTTGAGCGTTGAGCGTTGTTCTTTTCAATGCTAGCATGCTTAACCCGATAATCGCCTGTTTGCTCGTTGAGAGCAACTACACTCTTGATAAATGGGTAATCTCCTGATGAATAATAAAACCGCCCCGAGCCCGCAGCCGAATTAACGGCCACGGGCTCGGGGGTTGCCAGGGTTTGCATGGTGCTTGCCCTGCGTAGTGATTGATAGCGTTTCCCTGATATGTCCCCGCTCGATTGCTCCAAATGCTGTCCGACATCCGGAGCAAGAGCGGGGGAGGTAGGAGGGACACTACCTGTTTTCCGTTTCTTGGACCTGACCTCACTACTGGCCTTGCGGAGTCCCTACCTCTCCAGTGTCGTTTGTTTTACGTGTATTAGCTCCCGATGTCTCGCCAGGCTATCACGCCTGTAACTCAGGGCGAAACAGCACGTATGCATCCGTGCTGCAACTCTTTAGTCGAGCAATAGTTTCGCCGCGCTACAGTGGCACTGTAGAACTAACGCCCTGGGGCGTCATTTCGCGGTTTCACCTCACCGGGATTTGTTTGTTAGCTCTCCGGGTAGGGCTTGAGCCCTTCCAGCCCTTCCAGATCGGGAATGGAGCACAGAAATTGCTCTCCCTTGTAGCTGTAAGCGCCGACCAGGGTGGCGGGGCGGAACTGCAACTCACACAGTCCCACGCTGTAGCGCTCGTGCAAGCCCTTTTCCGGGTTCTTGTGCAGTTGCAAGCTACCGATGGTTTCGGCCTTGCGCCAGCCGCCCCAGCCGACCACGATGCACTCGTCGTCATCGCTGTCGAGGAAGCGGAAACCGGGCTCACAACGGAACCAATCGAGGCCAGCACCATCCAGAATGCGGCGCACCCGATTCTTGTCCTCTTGCGTGATGATCTTGTCGGCCATGTTTCGCCTAGCTGCCTGTTTGCTGCTGTTGTGAAGGCTATCTTAGCACATCAAGGGATGCTGTCAAGCTATCCATCAAGATGGTGGTGTTCACTGCACTTGTGCTGGCAGCTACGGTGGTTGTAATAGTGTGCCAGAACAATCAGGATGCTACTAGGGATAGCAATAACGCTTTCCCATGCGTGAATATCAGTGTGGTCATGGTCGTGACCGTGATGGGTAAGGGATTCAATGAATACCGCGCCGTCGTGAGCCAAGAAGGTTGCGACAGCAAGACCGATAATACCAGCCGCGAAAAACAGCAGGGGCTTGGGCTTTCGGTGTAGCCGGTAGCCAGGAATAAAGCTAAAAGCCGCTACCAATACCACCATAACAAACAGAATGCGATGGGTAACGCCCTCATCCTGAATGAAAACAGTGGACAGCGCCGGAAGGAATAGCAGGATTAACGGCATCGCGGCACAGTGAATGATGCACAAGATGCTAATGATTGCGCCCGCCTTATCAAGTCGGCTGCTGGTCATAACTATTACCCCTTGATAAAAATTAGCAGTGGTTGGTGTTAGTTGGTCGGGGTGTAGCTGGGACGCCGCTCGCTGGCGACGATGTGACGGCCAGGATGACGGGTCTGGAAATGCTGTATCCATTCCTGCTTTTTGAAAGGCCAGGTGTGCATATCGCCCGTTAGAGCCAGCCAGTACCACTGCTTGGTGGACTCGTGGTAAGCCCACATCCAGATGCCAAAGTGGATTTTTTCACCAACGGAAGTACTCATAGCTGCGATTATAGTTTTCCAGCTATGCCTGTCAAGGCTGTTCGCGGGCGTCTTTAAACAATTTCCAGCTTGTCCACCGGATAATTGCCGTAGCTCCAATCCTGGGGACCAGGCTGGGGCTTTACGACATTGCCCAGCCAATCCACCGAAACGGTGATCTTGCCCTGTAGAGGACCGCGCTTGGACTCACGGGAAGGTCCAGCAAACACGGTACCTGTTGCGCCCGAACCGGGAGTACCGGGCTTGGCATCGAGCAAGCGCACGCGGGTTCCCTTGGGAAACATCTTGATGGCCTCTTCCATCGTCATGGGTGCGGGAGGGGGCTGGATGAGAGGCATGAAAGGCATTAGTACAGCTTTCTGGCTGGGGATTAGATTAGGGCAGGCTTGGTGCCACTCTGCCACAGTTCAGTGATATCAGTTTTGCTGCTGATACCAGAAAAACCACCAGCAACCGTATGGTGGTGAAACATTTGAGCAGTATCAGGATCAAGAACCCGAGCCTTGATATCGTCCAAACCCTCAACACGAATAAAAGAGGGTTGCATCATAACGAAATTGATACAAGCTGACATTGAACCTTCGTAGCCGCGTCCGTGGGCTTGAAGGTATCGATTCTCGAATTCATTAACCCATTCATGGCAGTGCTGCCGTGCAGCAATACTACCATCGCCATTAGCCAGGACAGAGATGCCGTCGCCGGTTTTCATTAGGCAGATGTAAAATGGATCAGTGATCATCATCACTCCAAGCCCGCGCCCCAAAAGGGACAACGGGCTGATAGGAGTTTGACGCGGGTGGCGCGGGCGCTAGTCGGTGATCGGGTTGAAGGCGACGATGCTGGACCCGACCATCATCACCTGCTCAGCGCTGACGACACGGTGCCCCTGGGCGTTGACGAAGCGGTTGTAGTCCCAGCGGATGGGCTCCATCTGGGCGAACTGCCCCAACGAGATGTTGCCCTGCTGCATCTCGATGCCGTTGACGAAGCCCAGGTAGCCGCTGCTGACGCAGCCATCGCGCTCGCCTTCCTTGACGGCAAACTCGGCACGGTCGAGGATGATGATGGGCTGCTTGACGGTCTGCTCTCCGATGCGCAGCTTGCGCTCGTAGATGTCGTAGCTGACCTCGATGCGCTCGTTGGTGGCGCGGGGGTTGTCGGCGGTGATGGTCATCCCTATCCCTTTGTAGTTGGTGTTGTTGGGCATCGCCCTAAGCCCGTGCCCCCGAAGGGGCTACGGGCTAGGGCTTTGAGCGGCTTTTCACCTGCCCTCGGTCGGTAATACTCTGGCCGAACCCGACTAGCTCAGCCCTGGGCTTCAGGGTTTCCCCTTCAATTCCCAACATTCACCCCGGACAAGTGTCCTCGCCCCAAAGTTTTCACTTTGCCTGGATTGATACCATCGGAGGGTTATTTTTTTAGCCAGCGTTGAGCGTAGAGCGTAGAGCGTTGCACCTAGACCCTTGGGCGAGGGGGATAGGGGGAATTACGCTTTTAGGCTTTCGGGGCGTAGCTCGACGCTCTACGCTCAACGCTGGCGTTGTGTTGTGGGACACCACGGTTACCGCTCACAGTGCGGTAGCGCGTTGCCCCCGTTGTGCTAGGCGGGCTGCATCTCGGGCTGCGTCCGCGTTTCCGGGCTCTTGGGGCCGCGCTTGCCCTTCACGGGGCGGTCGGGCAACTTGGCCGCGATGGCGAGCAGCGCCTTGACCTCGTTGTGGCTCTTGATGTCGGGGTGCTGCGACAGAAAGGTGTTGAGCCCGCGCTTGCCGCCGCTCTTGAGGGCGCGCTTGGCCTTCTTGACCTTCTGGCCGGTCAGATCCGGCCCCTTCTTGGCCTTGGGCGCGTCGTTGTTCTTGTTCTTGGCCACCGAATATCCTAACTGTTGGTGTGCTTTGTTGCCTGGACGGGTTGTATTTTACTGTTTGGTGAGTAGCTGTCAAGCCTAGTCGAGGATTCTTTCCAAGACCTCAACCGTGCTCGCCACGGGATCTACGGGCCACGACTCACCGTTGAAATGGCGAACCCGCAGGCGCGTTTGGGCTTCGTCATCTCGGAATGCACTGATGACATCGCCCAGCAGCGTCCGACCTTCGTGCTTGTAGACCACCTGCATCCCGCTCGGGCGGGTGTCAGCGCGAGCCAGCAAGATGTTGAGGGCTTCGGGGGTCATGGCAGACATTCTACTGCACCGCTGCCAGGCTGTCAACCTTTGCCGCATCTTCCGGCAACTCCACGTCAGCAGGCTTGACAAGCTGGCTGGTTGTGTCACACAGGATAGACGGGATCGGGGCAGGAAGCGCGTTGACGCTGGGCTCTACCGCGAGTTGCAACGCCAGAGGATGAAAATCCTCTTCGCTACGCTCGACTGCAGGGCCTAGCTCTTCGAGCAATACACGGTTTAGCTGGCGTGCTTGCTCGGCCTTTAGCTCGGCCTTGAGGGCTTCTAGGCGAGCCTCAAAATCAACGGCCTTGCGGGCTGCCTCGTCGGCGTTGTTTGCTGCCCAGCGGGCCAGATGGGTAGCCTGCCGCGCGATGTTGCTTTTGAGGATTTCCTGCTCCCAGAGAGCGAAACGCTTGCGCGTCCGCATCTCCAGAATTTCTTCAAGGGTGTAGGGCTTTTTGTCAGCGGTACTGCCGTGCTCTCGGCCCTCGTTTTCAGGGGCGCGAACGGCGATGTAGTTGAGCGCTGCGCCTTCTCCCAGAATTTCCTTAGGGCGACCAGCAGAAATATAAAAGCGGGTCGTGAACCCGACGATGATGCACTGTTGCCAACTGCACTTGCTACAACGCTGATTGTAGTTCGTGATGGTGCTGGTGTGATAGGTGCCAGCAAGGAAGGGCAGTCCTTCGGTAATGTCGTCCAAGCGGAAATTGATATCCCGATTGGCCTCATCACGGCAACGAGTGCAGAACTGATCTTCGTCCGCAAAGTAAAAAGGGACGGTCAGCTTGAGCCCGTAGGTGCGAAGCACCCGCTTGTCTACCCGCTCGCTGCTGACGTTATCGATCTTCATGCTGCTCATTGTATTTATTCGAGCCAGCCTGTCAAGACTTGTTGGTGATGTTTTCTGCCAACTTGCAGATGTCGATGCCCCGGTCCCGCTGCGACCAGTAGTTGATCTTCTTAGCGCAGCCACCGCAGTAATACGCCCGCGTGACCTCGTTGTAATACTTGGCCCGCTTGCTGCTACAGGCAGTCCGGTTGCACTCGCCGCCCTGGACTTGGCCCTTATCGGGATTACGCTCAGCCATCATTAACCTCTTCATCGGGTGCTAGCAGCATAGCCCGCACTGTTTCTGCTTCTTCAGCAAGACGGCTGATATCAGTCAACAACCCCGTCGCTACGCCGACGTAATTCTCATACATTTCATTGATATCACTGCGGCGTAGCAGCTTGGCATTGGCCAGGTCTTGAATGGCATTCGGAACCTGGGAAAGATGCTGGCCGGTGGTGCCAAGCACCTCAAGCTGGCTAAGCAGCGCGGCCAGCTTCTTATACTTATTGGTCTGCGGGATGATCATGCTTCGCTCGACGTGCTTTTAAGTTAGCATTTCCTGCACGCCTGTCAAGGCTTCTGCATCACGCCTAGCCCGTAACTGCGCGGGGCAGCTACGGGCGTAGAGCGTTGAGCGTTGAGCGTTGAGCGTTGGTCGTCGCCTACCAGTCGTCCTGCTCGTCGTAGAGGGCTTCGGCTTCCTCTCGCGTCTTGCCCTTTTTCATGTAAGCGCGGATGCCGTCTTCACGCTCGCGCTGCATCAAGGCGTCGAGGGCGGCGTTACCCGGCTCGTTGTCGCCGTCGTCGTCGCCCAGGATGTTCCGGGCTGCGCTGGGCTTGCTGCTGCTGTGGGCAGTCGGCCAGGGCGTCTCGGGCTCCTGCTCGGGCTCAGTCTGGATGATGATGGGCTCGGGCTCGGGCTGCTTGGCCTCGGGCTTGGCCTCGACGGCGGCGGGCTGCTCGGGCTTGGGGCTGCCGATGATGGTGGGCTTGTCGGTGCCGGTCTTGGCGAGAGCACCACCCTTGACCTTGCCCTCACCGCTGGGGGTGTTGAACGCGCTGCCCTGCTTCGGTCCCAGCGGGATGTGCTCAGGCCGGATGGCGTCGGAGTGCTTGACCGGCTGCGGCTCACCGCGACCGGGATGCTTCTCGTTGTAGTGCGCCCGGTTGGCGACACCACAGACGGCGCAGGGAGCGCCAGGGGCGGGCTTGCCGCGCTTGGCGTTCTTCTTGGTGAAATGCTTGCACACCTCGGGGATGGTCGGGAAGGCCAGACGCGGCAGAGCGGGCTTGGTGGGGTAGTGGTTGGCGTAGTTGGCGTCACAGGCCGCGCAGATGGTGTCGCGCGGGGGACGCCCCTTGCCCTTGTTCGGACGGTGGAACTTAGTACAAAGTTCCGTGGGGGTTTCGGTCGTCATGGTAGCGGTTTTCCTCCTGTTGGGTGAGGGCTAATTCTACCAAAGGGCGAAAAGCTAGCAAGCCTTATAGGGCTTAAAAAACAGGGCCGGGGCTACGCGCCGGGGCACGAAGCGCCGGGGCACGAGCCCCGACCCTAACTTTTCACCACGACCGAACTGATAGGCCGCATCGCCCCAAGCCCCTTCCGAATTATTATTCGGTCGGGGCTGATATTTATCAGTTAATGGGGTTAGCCGTAGGCTATTCGCCGTGCTTGGCGACCAGCGCGGCCAGGCGGGCGCGGCCCTTCTTGTAGCGGATGCGCGCCTTGCGGCGCTTCGCGACGGAGATGCTGGGGTCGTCCTTCCGGGCCTTGTTCTTCGCGATCCGGTTGCGCAGCTTGGCCATCAGGGCGCGAGGCGCGGCGTTGCTGGTGGTCGCCGGGTTGGCGACGAAGGTCGCCTCGGGCGTCTCGATGATGACCTCGGGCTTGGGCTCGACGGCGGAGGGCTGCTCGGGCTTGTCGGCCTCGATGGTCGGCTCGACGGCGGGCTCGATGGCGGCGGGCTGCTCGGGCTTCTCGGCCTCGATGGTCGGCTTGCTGTCGGTCGTGCCGTTCTCGGCCTGGGGCAGCCAGTAGACGGTCGAGTTGCCGTCCTTACGGTGCTCGATGGTCCAGTCGTCGCCCTCGCGCATCCGCTTGAGGTTCTTGCGCAGGGTGCTGGCGCTGATGCCAGTCGCCGTGGCGATGTCGCTGACGGCCTGCGGCTGGGGGCTGGTCGCCGTCAGATGGGCGATGATCTTGTCGATGGTGGTCATGGGTTCCTCGTGGTGAAAGAGAAAGAAAAAGTGTGGGCTTCTCACCCACTTGAAGGATTTGCATTTCTCTACTAATCCGGTTTGGCCGCGACTAGCAGGGGCAACCTTTTGGTCACCTAAGCCTATCAACCCTCTAAAGTGCCAGGCTTTGTTTTGGTTATGCTCCCGATTATACGTTTCTCGGTGTAGTTGTCAACCTTATCGGTTGATTTTTTTTAGCCCAGGATCGGCTGCTGGCTGGGCTGTCGCAACTCCTGCACCAGCATCGCGTTGAGGATGCGGGCCTGCTGCTCGGGGGTCTGCTCGGGGCTGTTGTCACCCGGCTCGCGGATGGTCCACGTTACGCGCTTGCTGACGCGCTGCACGGCGTCGAGGTAGCGGATGCCGTCCTGCTGATGGGTGGTGAGGTACTCCCCGAACACGTCCAAGAAAGCGGCGATCTTCTCGGCGCTGTCCCACGTCGTCAGCACAGCCTGCTTGACGTGCTGGTTGCTGTCGAGGTAAAGCACGATGATGTCGCTGTAGGTGCTCTTCTTGGGGTTGTTCCAGCGCCCGGTCTTGGGGTTGAGGGTCTGCGCCATGAAGCGTTGCTGGCCGCGCTTGCTGCCCTTGGCGGCAGTCTCCACCCACACCCGGCGCTCAGTCCGATGCCGCCCGTAGGGGTAATCGTCCTGCACGAAGGCGGTTTCTGGGCTGTCGTGGCCGGTCAAGACCTGTTGCACGTCGTCGTAGTTCATTGCTATCCCCTTGTTGTGTTTCCCATTTTAACTATTAGCGGGAAGCTTGCAAGCCTTATCAGAAAGAATTTTTAAGTGCCTGCCCTACAGTTATTTACTTGCCCTCGGGGATGTTCTGGTTGCTGTAAGGATCAGCATCCTCGTAGTGGAGAGGGTCGAAGCCCTGGATGATGTCCGATTCCTCGGCCCATGCAGTATCAGCCTCGATGGACTCGACCTCGGCCATATCCTCGGCCTTGAAGGTGAACATACCCATCTCGATACGCTCGACATCCTCACGAGTGGTCATAAATCTATCTCCCATCGCCCTAAGCCCCTACCCGGAGAGCCGGGTAGGGGCTGGGCTGGCGGTCGGGTTGCCGACTACTCGCCGCTGTCGTCGCCGTCGTTCTCGTCGGTGGCCTCCTCCAAGTAGCCCTCGGCCACCAGGAGGTTGGTGAGGCGGTCGTGCCACCGGCTGCTGGGGGTGGACTCGCCCGCGAGCCAGTTGGAGATGGTCGGCTGGCTCGGCGGCTTGCCGTTGCGTCCGCGCGTCTTCAGCTTGTCGCGCAGATCGGTCTGGGTGAGGCCCTTGTCCTCGTAGAACTGGATCAGGGCGTTCTGCAGGATGACGCCGTACGCCTCGTCCTCGCCCTCGTCGCCGTCCTTCGCCTTGACCTTGCGCTTGCTGCGCTTCAGCCGGTTGGTGGTGATGTTGCCCTCGCTGTCGATCTTGATGTACTCGACCTGCTCGGACTGCTCCGCGCCGAAGAAGCCCTGCTCGATGGCGAAGGCGAGGACGGTGGCGAACATCTTGATGCACTCGGCGTCGCGCTGCTCGGCCAGGAGCGTGGCGCGCACCTGCTCGGGGTTGATGGTCGCCATGTAGGCGCGCATCTCGGCCTCGGTCAGGGGCTTGCTGGACGGCTGCTGGGCCGTGTCGGTGCCCGTGGGGGCGGTCTGGGTCGTCATGGTTGGGTCTGCTCCGTTGCAGGGTGGTTGCGGTTGGTGTCGCTTCGTTGCGACGGGTTTGATTTTATCAGATCAGGCAAACTTGTCCAGCATTCTCGCGAATTTTTTTTGATCCTGCTGGACAAGTAATGCCCTTGCCGGGGTTAGGGCTGCTACTAGCGCTGGTTGGCGTAGCTCCGATGCTGGTGGCGGCGCTGGCGGTCGTCGTGGCGGCGGTCGTCGTTGAAGACGCGGTCCCACTGCTCGACGTTGATGTCGTGGACCTTCTCGGCCAACTCGGCCTCTTCCTCGGTCAACTCGGGCGCTTCCTCGCCGTTGTCGATGGCAAGGGCGATGTTCAGGCACTTGATGATGACGGCCTGCTCGTCGTCGTTGTAGCGGGTGGACCAGTGCGGGTTGGAGATGCGGCGAGAGAACATGAAAAAACCTCGGGTCGAGATTGAATTGGTGGGTCGTCTCGGGTAACTGCTACCCTTAACTGAAACGAATTATACCAATCTCTGATTTGTTGTCTAGTCTAGTCGGAAGGAAAACATAAAACATCATCCAGCCGTAAAATGTAAAACCAACCATACATGCGACTACGCCGCTGGGCATCATGCGGTCGGGGTTGCACGATACCAGGCGGCGCAGGCGCGGTCGGTTCAATCTTTTGTTTTCATGGGGTTTTATGCTGGTGATGGGACTAGCGCATTTGGCGGCTCGCTTTCTTTTCTCGCTTGTCAAAGGGGGAGAGGGGTTGGATGTTGCTGGTTTTCATCGCCCTAAGCCCCTCCCGGCAACGCGCCGGGAGAGGCTAGGACTGGGGGGTTGGGTTTTGTCGTGCTAGGAGTACTGCTCCTGCAGGCGCGCGGGCATGGCGTTGACGACCTCGGTCGGTAGCTCGCCCTCCACGTTCTCGAAGATGAACTGCGCCAGCAGGTCGCGCTTGGCCTCCATCTCGCTCTGGTTGGGGCGGCCAGCCACCGTCGAACGGTAGCCCATGTTGAGGGCGATGCCTCGCACGATGTTGTAGGTGACGGGTCGCCCGTCGCGGTCGGCCTTGGCGAGCGCCGCCGTCTTGACGCGGTTGCGGGCTGCGGTGGTGGGCATGTTAGCCAGGTGCAACATGCTGCGGTAGCCTCCCAGGTTGACCCAGGTACGCTCGCTGCGGAACAGGGTCAGCAGACGGCAGTAGTTGAGGGCGGTCTGGCCCTTGATGTCGGGCAGGTGCGCGTTCACGTCGTCGGAGAACTGAATGTCGCCCGCCGCGCGACGGGTGGCGTTGCCAGTGGCGTAGCGCCTACGCCAGCGGCGGAAGAACTGCGCTCGCTCGTGGTCACGGCGATAGTCGCCGCCCCGGAAATCCTCCCACTCGGAACGCATGCGGTTGATTTGTGCTGGAGTCATGTTTTGTTCTATCCCCTCGTTGTTATGCCGAGATTATAGCGCTTGGTCAGGAGTAGTCAAGCTTTCTCAGCAAAAGAAAATAATTACTCCTGTCATCGCTCTAAGCCCCTTCCTCATAAGAGGGTAGGGGCGTTGAGCGTTGAGCGTTGATCTTAGATCACTGCAAGAGGTAATCAAGATCGAAGGCGTCGGCATCCTCGTCTTCTGCCAGCCGTCCTACGCGCCGCTGTCCGGTGCTGTAGTCGTCTTCCTCGTCGTCGCCCAAGGCGTCGTAGTTCTCGGGGTCCGTCTCATCCTCGATGGCAGTGGCGCGGCGGTCGTCGGCTCGCTGCTCCGCGATGAGCGCTTCCAGCTTGCCCTTGGTGTCCACGTCGAGCGCCACGGTGCCGTAAAGGCCCTCTCCGTAGCTGCAAGCCCGCTTGCCCTCGGCCTGCTGCTCGCTGAGGATGCGGCGGGCCATCGCGTTGAGGTTGTCAGGCTTGCTGAGCACGCGGACACGCTCTACCAGGCTGCCCCAGAACTGGCGGGACTCGGGGCTATCGGTGACCAGCGCGGCCATCGCTTCCTGCTCGGTCGGCTGGCGCTGCTGGCGCTCGGCCTGGCGCTTTTGCCGCAGCCGCACTTGACCTTGGCTACCGCGATGGTAAGCCTCGATGGCCTTGCGCTCGCCATCTTGTTGCTCCTGGGCGGCGGCGGGCGGCGGGTAGCTCTCAGGCCACGGGATGACCTCGGAGCACTTGCACTCGCCCTTGCGCTTGGTGCCGACGCCGCAAATGTGCCCGCCGCGCTTGTGGTAGTGACCGCAGCCGTAGCAGGGAGGGTCGGTGTAGCGGTAGCGGTGCTTGGGGCAGTTCATACCCGACTTGCACTTACCCTCAGCGCAGCGGTTGGTGACGCGCCGGAAATCCGCTTCCAGACACGTATCGCACGGATTGCCCTTCTGCCGCCAGACCATGATGGGGGCCGGGTTGGTGCCCTTGAGTCGGGTGCCCGACTCGTCGCACAGGAACCCCTCATCATCCGTTAGGATTTCCTGCCAGTAGGTCCAGTCGCAGCAGTCTTTCGCCTCTCGGCGCTGCCGCTTGTGCATGACCGTTGGTCGCGTAGCCATTCAACCCTCCCTCGCTTGTGCCGCACAGATTAACTGACCCGGCAATGCTTGACAAGATACTTTCTGGATTTTTTTTAAGCGGCTATTACAGAAAGACTTGACAGCATGACGCAGCGAGACGTTACCGGCTCTTGTTGCAGCGTCGATCCTCGGGCGGGGCTGCGTTGGTCCACTGCGCCATAGGGATGCGGTATTCGTTGTGGCGAACATCACAAGAGGGGCAGTGATAACGAACACCTCCCCCATAATTCTCTACTCGCAGTTGGGTAGCGCACTTGTCCTTCATTATTCCTCCAATAAGGAACGGGTCTGCTTCGACGTGCTGTTTTTATACGGCTTCTCGGGCATGCTGTCAAGTCTTATTTGCGGATCATTCCGTTTCGTTATGGTACGCAGACTCTTTTCAATGGCGAGTGTAAACAGGTCTTTCTTACGGACACTAATCCGCCAACTGTGAACGAAAGGCACACGACCCTTAGAGGCTATGGAAAGCCCGCTACTGCACTGGATGCTGCTCACGACTCATAGCCCACAAGTTCGTTTCATCGTGCAGCAGGTAGCCTCCTACGCTGCCACCCAGAAAACGGCTCGCATCACCCCCTAGCTCCCCGAATTCTGCCGTCAGAGATTTGACGGTAGGGCTTTGTTCGGGTGTTCGTGTCACGCCCATTTTTAGGTTCCATTACCGTTTCTTGTCTCATCCGGTTGAAACGATTTCCCGATAATTGAGGTTGAACACCTGTTCGCTATCGGCCATTTTTGGGAAGAGCAGCGGGCAAACCTCGTAATGTAGCATTCGGATGATGTGGCGTCAAGCATTACCGGAAAGTTTTTTGTTAGCCTTCCGTTCGGTTGGGTTTTGTTCGCGTTGAGCGTAGAGCGTAGAGCGTGGAGCGAAGATCGCATCATCCAGGCCGTACATGCCGAAGCCCCGCGACCCGAAGGCCGCAGGGCTTGCACTAGATCAGCCTCAAGCTTGGCTGTTGGGGTTCTGGCTCGTTGGGGGTCAGATAGCCCGCGATCATTGACCGCAGGGTAGCTAGGATATCGGCGTCATTGATACCGGGATCCATTCGCTGAACCTGCCGATATCCGGCGCAGAACCGTAGCTCGCTGTCCGTGTAGCTCTCTAGTGACCTATGAGGATCAGGCCACCATTCGGTATCGCCATCTTCTGGCGACCATTCGTCAGCTTGCGGCATGGATGATGCTAGACCTCCCACCCCAGCCACCAAGGCTCCTGCTGTTCAATAGCAGACTGCGCTTTGTTGTTACTGGTGTCGTTGTTGTCGCCGCTGATAGTAGGCGGCGCGTCTGCCGTCGTTGTCATTGTTACCTCGACGTGCTTTGTAGTGTCCATGTATGCGTTTCAGTGGCAAGTGCTAATTGCGAACTTTATTCGTCGCATCATCCGGCTGATATTACGCATCAACCGAACGAATATGAGCCATATTCCCGTTAATGGGCTGACGCCTTGCGTCAATAACGAACGGATGATGTGTGGATGCAGAGAGGGCCGGTCGGCGCTAACCGACCGGCCCCCAATTGCTGCACAGACAGGCTAGAGGCTACTCGTCGTCGTAGTCCTCGTCCTCGTCCTCGTCGTCGTCCTCGTACAGAGCCTCGGCGTAGTCGTCGCACATCATGACCATCTGGGCCACGAAGGCGCGGCGCTCGCTCTTGTCGAGGGCACCCAGGACCGCCGCGACGGTATCGCACTCGTCGGCGGCATCATCCAGGTACTCACGAACGAACTTGCCCGTAGGGCTCTTGTAAGCCTTGGCGTGAGGATCCTTGGGCTTGCTGCCCTTGTTGCTCTTTGCCTTGGCCTTGCCCTTGCCCGAATACCGGGCTTTCGGGCGGTCTGCTACTGCTGAATCCATTCGTTTGTGGACCTTCCGTGTAGTGCTGGATGATGCTCACCATCCAGCGGTGATTTTGTTAGCTAGCTCCCCAGCTAGCCGTGTGCGATGCATCATCCGAACGATGATGCGCCGCTCCAACCCCCCACTTGTCAAGGATCGCGCTGGGGACAGACCGTCAGCCCAGACGGTAGGACACGCCGACCGAACGGATGACACGCTGCAAGATGAGGGACCGCGCCTAGTGGCGCAGGCTAGCCCCGACCTGTGTTCTCTCCCCGACCTCTCCACAACGGGCTAACATCTTGATGTGGAGAACCTACACCATGATGTGTAAACCGCTGCAATGCCTCAGGTTGACGCAGAGTTAAATTTCTACGCTCGCCCTTGACTGCGCCCATTAGAGCCTATCGGCCTGCGCTTGGCAAGACTTCTATAAGCCCCTGGCAGAGCGCGGGATACGGCCCCCCGTGGGCCTCTCTCACGCTCGGCCTTGCTTCTGGGAGCCAGTCTATCCGGTGGGTCCGACATCCAGGGGCCAGGGGCCGCTCAGGGCATTGTAACCCACGATGGGGCAGGCATTTGGCTACCCCCATCCCGGTCCTGGGTGGGCCTGGTATCGGCCCCTGGGATCGCCAGGGACCAATGGCACGGGGTTTGCTAGGGGACATCGGCCCCCATCCCAGGCCCCAGGGCCAGAGGGGTACGCCATTTGCTAGGGCCATTGGCTCTTGCCGCTGGCCCTTGACGAAGGCGGGGTGAGTTGGTAAGGAGCGCTGGCTGGGTACAATGCCTCGGGGGCATGGCATCCGCCATCTACACCCTACCACGGGCTAGGGTCGCTGTCAAGGGCCAATGCAACTTTATTTTGGCCCCCTCCGCTGGCCCCCCTACCATAGGAGGGGGCCAGGGTCAAGCCCCAAGACGTTCGGATTTTGTTAGGACTACCACATCCGGCCCTCCCTGTCAAGGCTCAGGGCAGCCGAGAGGCATTTTTGGGTTTTGTTAGGTCCAAAACGGGCTCCAAATTTGGCCATTTCGGGGTTTAATCTTGCATATAGGGCCTCGACCACCTATTCAGAACTGGATATCAGTTTTGCCACGATTTCGCGTATTGTAATCAAAACGGTGCAAAAACAGGCCAAAAATGGTTCGTTTTGGTGTTTACGCGCGTATTGATACCAATTCGGCGCGCTGGTGGCTTTTAAAGTCTCTGAGGTCACAATTAGATCACTAATCACACCCTCCCATCCCCATCCCCCGCATCCCCCGAGCAGATTATATACCCCTAAGTCCTTTGATACCAATGACTTAGGAACCTTGAATTTGGGGCCTAAAAACGCATATTTTGGACAACTTTTGACACAAGTTAAAGTCATTGTTAAAGTTAGGTATGTATCTAGAAGTGAATGATAAATTACTGAGAACCAGGGTAGATTACCTAATGCAGGGGGCCAGAGACCGGACAAGGCAATACAATTTGCCAGCGATGAATATTAAACCCAAATGGATTTACTCTATCTTGCAAAAAGGAGTCTGCCAAGCTACCGGGCTACCATTTCGTTGGATAAAGGGCAAACGAAACATTTGGTCAGCTACGCTAGATCGCGCCGTTCCTTCCGAGGGTTATCGGGAAGGTAATGTAAGAATTGTTTGTCACGGATACAATGTGTTTAAATTAGACTTTGATGAGGTGACTTTCGGCACCCTTCTTCAGCAATGTTTATTAGCTTATGGCTATAGCCCCGATATTCGCTATGAACTGCCAAAATTTGAGCAGCCCGAAGACCCAGAATGGGACTGTTATAGGGTTTGTCAAATTTATGGAAGTATCAGATTTCGTTCACGTAAAAAAGGTGAACCTGATCCTATAAGCAATGCTGAATTTAAATACAATTTGTTAGGAAAATGTCCTGTTACAAATATTGATTTTGATATATCGAGTTATCTTTTAAAGAATAATCTTTCATCTAACCCAAAAGTCAACAAATATCTTGCCAAAGGGCGGAAAGTAACGCAACCGTGGGCACCTTCTTTGCATCGAATAAATGTTAATGGCGGCTATAACGAAGAAAATGTGTGTATGGTAAGTCATGCGTTTAACATAGTTAGGGGGGATTATAGTAGAAAGGACTTTGTAACTTTAATTCAACGAATGGGCCAGCTTTATGGCTTCAACCCTCTCCCTAGAGATAAGAAGAAACGATTTCCATACTTATATTTCAAAGAAATGCCAGGTATTAAAATCCCTAGCAAAGAAGAAAGAGAAGAGGCAATCGAAAACGCTTTAAATATGCTCGACAACGTCGATTTTTCTGAATTTGAAAATTCAATTTATGATAATGGTAAATCAATAACTATTCCAAGCTTTAGCCAGCTTGAGCGTTGAGCTTAGAGCGTTGAGCTTTGATCCCAGCCACTAAGCCCTCCCCGCTCTAAGCTCTAAGCCCTAAGCCCTAAGCCCTAAGCTCAACGCTTCTCAAACCATTTTTCCTGTAAACGGAGAAACATAAGGCTCCCAAGAACTGATCTTTAAATCCGAAGTTTCATAAACTTCTTGGGGAGTAGCCAGCATCTCATTAACATATTTTTGAGTAAAAACATGAGAGTCTTTTATATGAGAAACCCGAACCCAGTAGCAAGGCCCTAGTTTGCTAGAATAGAGCCCAACAAAGATATCGAGGATTTTTCCAATTAAATGATTATTCTCAATTCGATCACCGATTTTGAATCGGGGCTTCCAATGCGTAGGAATCTCTGAAGGGATCCTAATCAAACTCTCCTACCACCCATCGCAAAAAACGCAAGTAGCGCCACGAGCAAAAAGATTCCAAAAACCCCCAGGGCTACCAATCCTGAATCCGAAGAACCAGCTTCGTGATGCTGCTGACTACCCACACTTGCCGTAGTGCTATTACCGCCGCCGTCATCGTCATCATACAGCGGACTGAGAGGGTTGAGTGGATTGAGAGGGTTTGTAAAATCCATTGCTTATCTCCTGAGACACTATTTTAAGGGACGGAGTGGCTAAGATCAACGTTCAACGCTCGACGCCCGTTCACCACTAGAAACCCCTTCTAATAAAAGTTAAAATGTTCCTATGAAAGTAGAAGAATTCCTATACTGGCTCCAAGGATATTTTGAACTTGGTGGCAATCAACTCAATAAACAGCAACTCGATATAATCAATGAGCACCTGTTGCTGCTCAGCGATACAGTGAACTATAAATCAGAAGAGCTAGAGTTCTTGCACACTTTGCTCACTTGGAGTAATCGGCGTCGGCAAGAATTAAAATTTATGGAGAACGTTACTCAGAGAGAAATTGATTCCCTAAGGGAAGCGCTCCAAAAGCAATTTCTAAAAGTTACCTGCAAGGATAAGAGACCCGACGACGGCTATGAACCCTTGGGTGATATCTACGATAATCAGCGGATTTGTTAGTTAAAGATTAACCCCAAATCTCTGATTTGGTCTTTTCTTGGATAATAAGATCTAGGGGCAACTGTTTTTTAAGATCCTCAAGATTTGAAAGCAAATTTTTAGAGGTTGTATTATCTTCAATAATATGAAGTTTTGTCTTTTTTCCTTTGTAAGTAGGTGCTATTCCGCGTAAAAATCTCTTACCATAACGTCTTGTTGTTATTCTGCTATCAAGTACAACGAAAATGCCAGCATCTTGTTTGCTCCTAATTAGCCTTCCGAAAACTTGCTTAAAGGGGGTAATTGCTTTTGGCAGGGTATAATCTTCAAAATAATCATCAATAAGATCAGTTTGGAGAAGCGCACTTTTTCGCGCTTCTCCTAACAAAGTTGGTCTTCCAAAGGGAAGCTCTGGAACGATAACATTTACCAAAGCGTCGCCTTTAATATCCATTCCCGTCCACAAGCCATTAGCTCCAATTAATATTACTTTTTCATCCTTTTTTGCTTTATATTGTTTAATTAGTAATTCGATATCTGCGTCTCCCTGCACTAACACTACATAACCAGCTTTTCGCAATCGGTACGCGTATTCTTGAACATCTTGATGAGAAGTGCAGGCGAGAAGGGTGCAGCCCTGGGTTATTTCCACAAACTTAATGATATACTGGGTTTTAATATTGTAAAAATCAGCTAGTTTTTCAGATCCTTTATTTCTATATTTTGCTTTCACCGGGGTACCAGAACAAACATAGCAAGTTACTTGATTATAGAGATCGAATACTGTATCAAGCTTTAATTCATCAGATTTCTTATCAGGATCAACTCCAAATTCATCTGAGTTTTCAGGCATTGTAGCTGACATCAGGATAGCAGAATGCAGATTTTTAAATAGGATTTCATTAAGTATTTGTTCGGGGAACAAAAAGCTATTCACTATAGAAAAGCTATTTTGATCTACTGTACAGATTGATACATTCTTTTCCCCCACTTTTTCATCTTCTGAAACAAATAACATTCGAGAAAAGATCAAATGTAGCTCATCAGCTTCTTCAAATATTTTCTTAAAAAGAAGTCTATTATCTAACAAATCTCCGGGGGTTAGAGGTATATCAGCATAAAATTTTCTCATCTTAACACGAAGTTGTGTTATAAATGCCAATGCTTTTTCGAACTTAAATTTAAAAGGGTCAAATTTGCGATCATCATCTTGCGGATTATTTACTTTAAAATCAGCATAGATTGCTTCAAATTCTTCTCTGAAACTTTTCGCAAAATCAACTGCTAATTCTTTAATCTTTTCAAAAGATTTTTCAAATCTAGTGTCTTTGACAATATCTTTTAAAAGATTAATGTGCTTAAGAAAGACATAAACGGTTTTTTCGTTTAATTCAGCAGTAAAAAGATCTAATCCGATGTCTGCAAGTTCATGTGCCTCATCAAGTATTAAATGTTTAAACTTAGGCAGTACTCCGGACTTACCTTGAGACTTCAGCATTGAATCGATTAAAAGCAAATCATGATTGACGACGATAATATCAGCATCTTTTGCCTTAAATTTGCTCTTATAGTAAAGACAATTTCCATACTCAGGACATTTTTTTCCTAAGCAATCATAAGAATCGCTTTTAATTTCATTCCAAATACTTGCGGCGGGCAGTTTTCTCGTTGAGAAATCCCCATTATCGGCCTGTTTTAGAGCATGCGCCTCTGTTGAAACAAGATCAAGATAATTAGAATAGGCGGTCTCTGTCAATCCAGCTTTATGATGAGCTTGAAAACTTCTCCAGGTTAAGCTATGTTTTTTGAGTCTTCGGAGACTTACATAATTCTTTCGGCCTTTCATAAGGACTACCTTTAATTCAGGTATACCAAGAGCTTTCTTAAGAAAGGGTATGTCTTTTCTAAAAACTTGATCTTGTAGTGACTTAGTTCCAGTTGAATAAATTACAGGGCCTGCACCATCCACTAGTGAGGCTTTGAATGCAGCATTTAGCGCAGCAAATGTTTTTCCTGTTCCAGTCGCTGCCTGCGCCAGCAGATGTACGCCCTGAAGGGAAGATAAAGCACGAGATCCCCACCAAGCTAATTTTAGCTGTGGAGGTCTAACTTCATAAGCCTCACCAACAGATTTTGCAATGGGGCCGTCTGCCCCTAAAATAAATTTATGATCAAAATTTTTAAGAAGCGGGTAGTCTTTTTTATGTCTTGAAGATTCCTCAAACGCTAATACATTGCCAAGCAGATCGCTTTTTTGGAAATCCTGCCAGTTTGGATCATTAAGAAATGTATCAATAAAACGATTTCTTGATATAACTTGCGCTTCAATAATACAGGAACCGTGGGAAGCGTTCCAATTTTTGGGGTGATTTCTAACTATCAGTATTACTTCATCAACTCTAGTACCTAAGCCCCGCCCGAGCTTCTGCTCACCAATATCAAGAAGTAAGTGTCCTACAGGTACATTAAGCCAATTTTTACTTGGAGCTTTCCAAGTTAATCTATAAACTTTAGTGGCGGGGTCGAAAGATTCAACTTTTAGTTCTGTGTTAAAAGCCCTATACATCATATATGGGTTTCTATTTAAAGTCAGTAACTGTTCATTGCTACGATCAATAAATGTAGCACCAGCCTTATAAGCAACCTCTAATCTTTGATGAGTTTCCTGTTTGCTAAGACCCTTGCTTTGAAGCTCAAGAACATGTAGCCCCGCTGCAACAATATCAGCAATGTTCTCGCCGTTATTAAAGGGTACCTCTAACATGTGAGGTGGTCGGTTGGAATCTACTTTATAGAGCCGATGCCAAGCTGTTTCTTTCTCTGGCCTACTACAAGCTTCATTTAAATGAGAATAATGCTTACAAACCCATTCTCCGTTCTTTTCATAGACAGGCATTTTACAAAAATCACATATTAAGATTTGGCCATCACTATTAGCGAAGCCTATTAACTTGCCATCATTATCTCTAACATGGTTTGTAAATGTTCCAAAATATGGTCCATCAGCGGTTAAAATAAGATTAGTATCTTTAACTCGTGCAGTAAACATAAATGGCCTAGCTCAAAGCATTGTAAGTCTTAATTCCTGATTTTCAATAGCTTGACCCTTATAAGATTATATTAGTTTACAAGCGAGCGTAGAACGTTGAGCGTTGATCTTAGCCACTCTGCTCTTTCATCCAAAGCTTTAAGCTCAACGCCCTAAGCTCAACGCATTTTGCTAAAATAGCATTATGGATGAGCGTCTAAGAAGACTACAACGAAGGGCTGCGGAAACCGGAAGTGAAGAAGATTTGCACGCATATCTAGCTGCTGCTCATCGGGCTGGTTATTATCGAAAACCTAAGCGCAAAGAAATACAAAAAATCCTGCGCAGGCAGCGCAAAGCTTACGGTGGCGGAGGAATGCGTTTTAGTCCTCGCACGTTTGTGCCAGATCCGGGTATGGAAAATATGAATGCCTCAGGATTACAGCACCCTGATGAAGTAGGCGATTGGGACGGAAGTTATACTGAGTGGGATGACGCTTTAAACCGAGCATTACCAGGAGAAACCTTTGAGGTGAGCACCTATTTTCGATCTGGTCCGATACAAGATGCTCGGTGGGATTTAGCTGACATAATCCCAATGAAAGTTCCAGAAGAAATATATCCATTTGGAGAGCATTATCACGGGCCTCCCCCTGAGTTTATCCGCTATAGAAATCCAAGAAAACGGACAAAGAAAACTGAATGGGATTTGGAGCCTCTTAAAACACCTGCTTGCCCGCCTTTTTGTCCTGATATATCTGAAGATGAGGAAGATGAGCTTCGAGAAAGAGATATAACGGCTCATTTTCCTAAAGCAAAATCATTTCGAGATTTAATTAAATTAAACATAGATTTTCTGCGTGGCGAGCGAGCTAGTCCTAGATATTACGGATCTATTCATGATGGCAATCCTGAAACCGTTGCAAGTCTTCGAAAGATGATTGAGATAAATCGGCTTGGACTCTTGACCATAGACTCTCAACCGGGTGAAGTTTATCCTGAGCATGGACACAAGCAACGTCCCTACATAACAGGAGTCGCTAACTATAATCTAGCCCGACATTTATATGGAGAACTAAATCATCATGCTATAGTTACCGTTTGTCCTTTATGGGCAGAATTCAGCATAGAAGATTTACAGGCAGGAGCAATTTCTTGTGGGTCTATTTTGGCTACTTATGATAATAATCAACCCTTTACTCACGTCGGTGCCAATATGAATGGGCTAGAGCCTGATTTTGATCATATTAAACCTGCGCTAGCAAACAAGTTACTCGAAAAGGCTTACGCAGTAAATATTATCGACCCTGTATGGGGAAGAGATGCTACGGCTGAGGGTCATCTTTTGGATCAAACCATCGCGGTTCTTGAGCTTTTTAGCGGAAACCCGTATCGCCTAGTCTAATCAGCGCGTTCTGTAAAATACTGCTGGGTAAAAGTTTTTTCACCCCAAACAGGTCGATCCCATTCTGGTTGATCACCCAAGACCATTAAGGGAATGTTCCACTCATAAGCTAGTAGATATATTTTGTAGTTTCCTTGGTTATACATGTAACCGGCTGGATAAAATGTATACCGATCTGAAGGGTGCATTCCATAAAGATGTAAGGCTACAATAAGCGGCGTATTCGGAGTAATGGCGTCTAACGCGTCGCCTTTTTCAGGCAAGGTTGACATGTCATAAACTTCAAATTCTCGATCTAGCATCTGATCGCGAAGGTTGTCCCAACCTAATTTCTCCATATCATCAACAACTCGATCAAGTTGCCAAGAGTAGTGGGGCGAATAGCCTATAACAATAATGGGATCTTCAATAGCCACAAACTAATTATACTTTAATCTCCAAAAATTTCCTTTACCGCGTTTGGAGTATTGGGGTGTTCGCGCCGCTTCCATTCAATCATCTGGCGATCCAGGTATTCCCCTTGTTCATTTTCAACAATTGCTCGCAGAAAACCTGTAGCATTTGTCGTTCTGCCGTTTCCATAATTTTTTTCATTGGTTGAAGTCGATACAGTAGGCACATAAACGGCAACTATTCGTCCGCAAAAATACCTTTCAGGCTCTTCAGTAAACCTTCGCAAACCCTTCAGTTCTGAATACCAAACCTCAGTGCCCACTAAATCACTTATCACGTTACCACTGCCTTCTCTAACCGGCCTATAATCTGAAGGTAATCCAACTCGTATTCGAGCAGCATGCAAGGCTGCATCAACGTCTTCGCCCGTAGCTTGCCGTCGTTCCAAAGATCGTATATGATCGTCCACGGGGCTATTTTACGTGAGGGGTAGTAGATGTCAAGATTTGTGGATGCAGTCTAAGCATACACTAAGATAGCTCTGTATCTAAGGCTTCTTGTGTTCGTTCCATCAGTGCTTCAACCTGGGCTTCAGTTTCCATATCGAGAGAAGCATAATCTAAATACCACTGAAGAGCATCAAGTATTAATGCAAAATCCTCGGCATCATAAGGATTCCCTTGTTTACCATAATAATCGTCCCAAACCATTAAATGATTATACCTTATCTGCAGGGCTTTGCTATAATCAATCCGATGGACGATTGCAAACCAAATTGCACAGCATTAGCCGTAGAAAGTGGCTTTACCCTTCTAGCTATTGCCGTTATTTTTCTAGGCTCACTAGTTGAATATGGAGTTGTGAAAACTGGCCTCGGAACTGTGTTGATAAGCTGGTTAGGGCGAAGCTATACTGCCCGTAAAACTAAACCAGCTAAGCTTTAAAACTGTCTTAGTCTATCTCGATCATGCAGCACTTTTTGTATATGCGTCAAACCAAAAGGAATGTAAGCTCCGGGATAAAGATCATGCAAATCATTTAGCAAGTAAACATTACTTAAATCTTGGCCTTCTACATAAATGATTCCCGAGAGGGTATCGAATGCAGTGCTTTTCACTTTTCCTTTAAATGGATTGAAGCAATCCGCTAAAAGAGCATAGCTATAAAGAACTTCCCACAGCCCTCCTTCAAGGAAATTTAATTCTGGGTTGGCTAATACTTCTGGAAATCCATCAAGCGTGGTCAGGTACAAGTTTATATCAAATAGATTATCTGGCTTAAATCGCCTAAAAACAGCCAGTACATTCTCTAATTCATTTAGTGTAGGTTGCGCCATAGCTCCAGATGGCTGTTGTGTTGCATAAGTTCTATCTAAATACTCTTCTAGGGTAGAAATGAAATCCGCTTGGCGCATTCTCACCAAGCTCAAATTAATCGGATGCTGTCTTATAAAGTATTCAAAAATACCGAGCAAGATGTTTTGCATTTCTTCTAAATGCTGCTTGATTTTCGAGTCTGTTTCGGCTTGCTTTACAATTTCTATTCGACTGCTAGGTAGCAGGGGTTTTGGGCTCTGGCCTATAAAATAAAGCATAACTCGATCTGTGTACAACGTAAGTCTATTATTGAAACTATTATCAGTAAGGTAGGTCAAAACAGTTGCTGCAAACCACTTAGCTCCCCATTGCTGGGGCAGCGATAGTTGTAGATGCTCCAATAGCTTACCAAACATTTCAAATTGGCCCCGGAAACCAGTTAACCTTCCGATTTGTTCCAAATGGTATTCTAGTCGATAAGCTTCAGCTAGTGGGGTGGGATTATGTCTATATCTATCAGACTCTTCATAATCAATCCAGTCATCATGACCATCAAAAGGATTTCTTTGAGCCCCGGGCATCTCATCTTCAGGTTTTCTAACTCGATAAGACTTTTGGATTTCGCCTAGATCTTTTTTACCGACAATGTGGGGGCGAACCCAAATGGATCCGGTTTTGCCTCCTTCTCGACCAAACATAGGCTTAGTAAAAGTTTTGAAGTGGCCTCGGCGCAAGTGAAGGGCTTTGAGGACGCCACCACCTTCCTGCTGAGCCCGCTGAATATCGCGCTGAACATCAAGGCCGATATCGACGGTTTTAAATCGAATTTCAGGGGTTGATCCTTTTTTTCTTCGTTTAGGTCTTCTCTTTTTCTTTTTTCGCCCAGTATGAGCTGATTTTAACTCAACACCTTTAGCATGCATAAAGTAAACGCTAAGCAGAGCAATTTTGACAATATTATCAGTATAGTCTTTAAAGAGGCTCAAACCTTCTTGCGTAACATTAAAATGTTCTTGCAGACCTTCTCCTGGCAAGGTTACATAGCCCCTTCCATCTTGGACTAGCAATTTACCCTCAGGAGTAATTCCATACCAGATGGTTACTACCTGTAAGACATCAGGAATTTGACTTGTGATTTTAGCCATCTCCTCATCAACTGCACGCTGGACGGTTTCTTCTTGTTGGGCGGAAGTAAGATACATGCCTTTTTGGTGCATCATAGTTCCAATTTCTTGTCTTGCCTGCAAGACAAGTGAATGTCGAAGGCTATCTAATGCAAGATTACGAATGAAATGATCTCCCTCAATAAATACATGTCCACTGACAATCCAACGAGCCCCTGGAAATACATGCGCCAAGGGGTGCGGACTAGTATAATCTTTTGTATCGTTTGCAGTTAGTAATACAGCGGCCCGCTTCCAAAAATCTTCTGGATAATCGCTTTCCCCGTAAACCTTACTGACAACTTTTTTTGGGGCTGCGAATTCAACCCACATTGCTTCAAAAGGAGGGGCGATGTTTTGAAAATCCTTAGCTATGTCCCAATATTCTTTGTCGTTTTCTTGAAAGTAATAACGAGCAGGCTCATCAGCATAAATTGCCTGATAATCTTTGGCATTCTCCCGGAGAAATTTAAGTAATTCGGGACTAGCGGCATTTTGCTTTAACACATCTTTGAGGAGGCTCATGAATGTATTTTATCAAAACTACAGTGGCTTCTTAAGCTCAAAGCCCAACGCTCAACTCCTACGAAAATTCTTCGTCAGAATCTTCATCTTCTGCGTGCCGCCGAAGAGCTTCTAGCGCAATATCAGCAAGTTCTTGATTAGATAGCTTATGACGGCGCTGAAAGCTGCCCAGACCCGCCCCTTCAATATAAATAGCTTCTCGCAAAGCTTCAGGATCATCCAAGGGGCCAACTAATAAATTAATGGCCCCAGCAGGGCTAAACCCTGCTTCATAAGTATCTCCCCACATATAATCAGCCGGAAGCTCATCACGGCGCATTCCAACAGCCTCTACCAATAACTGGCTAACTGCGTCTAGCCATTGTTGATATTGTGGATCTGGTTGCCAGGGGAGGTTTTCGGGGTTTTGCCTGGGCTCCACGCCCTCCAAAGCATCGCTAAGAATATCGCTATCTGGATACTTATCGATGATACCCTGTCTTAGTTCATGAACGGTAAGGGGGCGTTCTTCCATGCTACTATATAAATCTAGTTCCTCTATTTGCGCACCGGCATAGTTAAATAGGATCCAATCAAGAGCATCAAACCAAGCGCCTGGATCAATCTGGAAAACAGTTAACCCAAACCGTTGAGCTACTAATAGATAGCCTAGCAATGTGCTTGGAGTTCCTGCTTGCTGGTAATTGCGAAGCGCGGTGCGAAATCGAGCGTCAGGGCCTCCTTCATCTGGAGTCTCTGGAATAATGCCCTTTTGAATCATGGCAGTGATAATTTTAGCTAATGAAAAGCTGATAAGATGGTTAGCTATATCTTCATCACCATAATCTTCTTGCTGAAGTAGGTATTTGATGCGTCCAATACTGGTAGCTAAGTCGTCGGCCATAGGAACATTTTATCATAATCTGAGACCGGCGCTCTAAGCTCAACGCTCTAAGCTAGCTCTCTTAGCTTCCGGCTAGAGACTGTCCGATTATTTTCACAATTCCGCTACTGGGTAACGTTTCTGGAGTCTGATATATTGTTATGAAAGGGCTAGTTCCATGGCTTTGCGCGATGAATTGGCCGTCTCTGGACCAGCTTATTCCTTGTCCCTGTCCCGCAGGCAAAGAAGCAGGAGCATCTAATAAAGTCAATGTCGTATCTTCTCTTTGATATATCGCTATAAATGGGGTTCCGCTAGTGCTTAAGGCTAAATACTGCCCGTTTGGAGACCAGGCAGCGCCTTGACCATCTGAGTTTGGAATACTTGCCGGATCAGCAATCTTTGTAAAAGTGGTTCCGCTGCGCTGATAGGTAGTTTGACGGGGAGATGTATCATGAGCTACGGTTAAAAACTGGCTGTCAGGACTCCAAGCAATGTATCGACCTGTACTGGCTGGAAGGCTAGTTGGATCTGCGAGCATAGTAAATTCAGTTAACCCAGTTCGTTCATAGATAGTGACAAAAGGGCTGCTATTGTGTGCCACAGCAAAAAATTGTCCGTTAGGAGACCATGCAACTTGGTTTCCTTGCGCAGGAGGCAGCGAAGCTGGATCAGCAACTTTGGTTAATGTTGTCCCATCACGTTGATACACAGAAACAAAGGGGGAGTTAACATGTGCTACTGCCAAAAACTCACCGCTAGGAGACCAGCCTAAACCACGTCCATTGCCTGTAGGTAATGATGCGGGATTGGCTATTTTTGTCAGACTATTGCCATCGCGTTGGTAGACACTAACAAAAGGGCTGCCAACATGAGCCACTCCGAGAAATTCTCCGTTTTCTGACCAGGCCACCCCGTCGCCTTCGGTGCCAGGCAGAGCAGCCGGATCATCGATTTTGTTAAAAGAGGTTCCTGTTCTCTGCAGTACAGTCAAGTATGGTGATGTTACATGTCCTATAGCTAAATATTCTCCGTTAGGAGACCAACTAGCATCTATCCCAAATCCTGTCGGCCCACTGGCAGGATCATTTAATTTAGTCGGTGTATCCCAAGGATACAAAACCTGAACTTGATTGCTCCCTCCACTGTAGTCTCCCACATTGCGAATGGCTATTTCGATGACATCGCCAATAGTGTTAGTTACGTTGTCATCGCTCTCAACAGCGCGCTGCTGTCCCGTTGTTTGGTCTATTCCAATAGGTTTCATCTCAGCCATAAATTAATTATAGCAAACTTGCTATAATCAGGTTGTGGATATTCAATTACGAGAAGCAGAACGGCGACTAGAAAGCGGGGACCCGTCTGCTTTGGCTGCCATTTACGCTTTAAAAATTAGAAATGGGTCTATTCCAATACAATATGTTCAAATACTTGCTATGGTAGGGGACGCTGCTGCCCAGCAAGTAGCACCTTATACATTGACACGTGGTAGAAGTTATCCATATGAAATCCAAATCCTCCTAAAATCTGCCTACGTCGATTCTTTTGGCCGCCGAACTCTTTATGAATTTTATTTAGCCGCTCTGAGAGAGCTTCAGACGACAATCATACCCCTGCTATATCCGGACCCTTTCGATAATGAATATGGTAAAGGGTTTGGTCAAGCCAATCTAGCGGTGATTGATTATTTCCAATCTCTGGGTCCGAATAATCTTCCTCATCAAGATCGATTAATAACTATCATGAGAGACATTCAAAATAGCTTTTCAGATCGGGTTGAACAGCTAGTTCGACACAATACATTTATAGATTGTACTGAACTAGTCGAGCTTATCCTTTTTGATATCGCTGGCAAATTCGTGTGGTCAGAATTTGAGAGATTAGGCTACACTAAAAACTTCACTATTAGCTGGATTCACGAACATTTAGACGGAGAACCTGATTTCAGTAATGACACTGACAGCCGTTTTATTTTTGACGCAGGACAAGATCACGGTTGGTGCGAAAGCCTTGACTACAACGCAATTGATGAGCCATGGCCTGATTTTTTCTTTTCTTTCCAAATCTTACAAATTCTAAATCGACTTCCTAATTCTGGAGATCGCTTGCTGTTCAATTTCGTCAGACATTGGATGCGAGATTGGATCTTAGCTAATTAATAGTCAAAAGGCTGAAAATCTAACCGAGATTGATGCGTGGTCCAGCGATGACCGCACTCAACACAGCGTAATTCTTGTCTGATTTCTCTAGCAGATAGTCCCGGTATTCTTTCGTCCTCATCAGTTAGGATGACTGTTCGACCCTTACTAGCGCAAAGAGGATTAGCGCAAACGGTATTATCGGCTGCCCAAGCAGGTGAGACGCTGGTTAAATAGTGCTGCCCAAGTTGATGAGCCTCGCCGTGAGAATATTCGCCTATGTGTTCACCGATTTGCCCTGCCTCTTCAAGTCGGTAATCTAAATTACCATCAGCACGTCGTATAACTAGCGCGTAAAAATCTTCGGTTATAGGATCGAGCCAGACGGCCTCATCTGGGCTAGCCCCATACTCAGAAGTCAGGCCAACTAAATCCCAGCCACTGCGACTAAGATGAGTGTCTAATTGCTGGACTGCGGATGGGTCTCCTGCTGCAATTTGGCGCTGTAATTCTCTTAGTCTGTGATCCATTAATGGATTATAGCAAACCGACTAGCAATCAGAAGTTTAAGCCTTTTTGCTAAAATACCGTTATGGACAGAAGGCTTAGAGAGCTACAGCGCGCGGAAGAAGATGATTATCAAGCAATTGCTCGATATTTACGAGCGCGGCAGCAACTGGAAGAATTGCATGATCTGCAATTGCTTTTTGCGGCCCATCTCGGTTATCCTCCTGTATTCCTGCTAAAACCCGAGTTAATAGAATTAGCTGAATGGGATGGAGAGGAAAGACCTTTATTAACTTCAGAAGATATGATTCCTCCCTGCGGCGGGGCACAAATGCTAGGAGAAAGTCTAGATGAAGTTTTACAGCATTATTTAGATCTTTATCAATACTTAGCGGTTTGTTGTCGGCTACTCCAAACCATTATCTTGCGTGCTCAACTACCTCGTGGAATAAGAAATCAAGTTCTAGAGAGTATAGACTCAGTTCTGAATTTATTGAGTATGTTCGTGGCTGATAACCATGTTCCCATTGAAGAGTTAGAAACGTGGCAGCGAACCCTTGTTGGCCGAACTCGTGTAATTACTCGAAAAGTAATCGCAGGAGTCGGGGTTCCTGCAGATTCTCATTACCGTGTTGCTGAAACTGTGTATAACTACTTAGGCAATTTGATTAGAACGTTGATACGAGATATGCGAGACCAATCGACCAATCCGAGAGGGCTAGCCCAGACGTTTTGGTATCTCTGTGAAATCGATCCCCATCTTATCGATACCCATCAGATGGCTAGGGCTATACTTGAGATGGATTTACGATTTGAGTGATTTTTGGGCCAGTTCTACTACCCGTGCCCACGCACACTCTCTTAGCATCTTAAAACTTTCTATTTCCTTTTCGCTGGCGCTTTCATACCAAAGCATAAGTGCGTTTGCTGAAAATTTTGGGCTGCGAAATCCTGAGGCATAGCTACGATGACGCCAAACTGCCAGTTCTAATGGCATGCATTGATCGGCTAGCCCATAGTCAATCTTGGTTTTAATTAATTCATAGTAGTCGCCTAGAGATAAAGCTTGCCAATAGTTTTGAGTGATCGCCTCTGAAATTTCTTGGTTTGGATGAGGTAGAGGTATTTGCTTTTTTGCTTTGTCAATCTCTAAAACCAAATCAGCAAGTTCTCGATTGATCCGATCCCATTTTCCTTGCCAGTGTTCGATAAACTTTTGTTTGCCAATGTTACGGCAGCGTCGCTTGTTGTGACCAACTTCCCTACATTCAGTGCAAGCCATTTATAACCCCTTTATGATATCTTCTTTTACTACATCTACCTGTTTATTGGCTTCAACTATCTGATTTAATGCTGATCGAACTGTAGTTATATATTTAGTCAAAGTGGGACTGTCTAGCTCAATGTCTGCTAGCTCTTCTAGTCCCATCTGTAGCTCTTCTATACCCATGCCAATTTGCTCTACAGCATGGTCAAATTCCTCGAATTGAAATATCATGTTTTCTCCTGATAAATCAACTCTACGAAATAACACTTTTTAAAAGCAATGCTAGGACAAAGACTTACGACAATAAGTTTTTTTCAAGCTCTACAATAGCAATTCTCATTTTAAGGGGAGGCAATTGTCTTTTAGCAAACCAATGTATTGCGGTTCTAAATTTACATCCTGTTTCTCTCGATAATATCCGAGATAGTTCAGTTTTCGTGTAACCACTGTTTAGAAGGTTATCAATAGCTTTTTTCCAATCAATGCTAGGTAGTTCGTTGTTTAATAAAACAATAGCTTTTTGTGCCCACCGAGGAGGATTAGCCGTGATCCTGCCAAACCAGTGCAATGCTGTTGATATTTTGCAACTATGTTTTTCGCAAAGAATTTCTGCCAGGGCTCTTTGAGTATATCCTTTATCTAGAAGTTTGTCGATTGCTATTTTCCAGTCGAAGTGTTCCTCTTCTTCGAGTTCCGAGGATAGCCAATTTTTGAGTTTATAGTGTCCTACTTTAAGTTTTTGTTGGATTTGTGTTGGGTTTAATCCATTTTTATACAACTTGATAGCTTTGCTTCGCTTCTGTTGTTCAGAGCTAAAAGGCTGTAAGCCCCTATCCAAAAGTACGAGAGCAATTTTTGCTTGTCTATTACCTGGTATTTGAGTTTTTGATAACCAAGCTTTAATTGTTTCTGGAGCATAAGGTATTTTTTTAGAAAGCATTCTTCCTAATTCTCTCAAGGAATAGTTTTTACTTCGCAAGCTGTCAATAGCTTCTTCCCACGGAATATCCCCTTCCCAAACCAGTTCTTCTTCAAAAGATTCTTCTGGCAATACTTTCAGAGTTTCTTGGTAATTTTTTGCACTTTCACTTAAACAATATTTAAGGGCTCTGCTTCTCCCGACTTTTTTTACACTCCCATTTTTAATAAGCCGGTTTAAAATGGTTTCTGTTGCATATTTTCCTTTTGATAATTTGTTCATCAACTGTTTCTTAGTAGTGCAGCCAGATTCTATTTTTTTCAAGTGCTCAATGATTTCTTTGTCATAGTTATGCTGCACCTTATGTTTATTATGAATATGACTGTATAATCCCTTATAAGCAACTTGAAATTTTCTAGCTAAAATACTCAGAGAAGATTCTGTCTGCAACCAGCTATTCACTGCCTCTCTATATTTTGGATGAACACACTGCTCTTCAGTGCATTTTCGTTTTGTCATTGATATCTTACGTCGGGGCGGGCGAATGTTACGGCGGTAGGATGAGCGCCCACGTCGGACGAGGCATTGAGTGCTTTCTTGCCCAACATTTTCACAATTCGGCTCTGGTCCCAATAATCCTGCTTTTCTCCAATTCCTCACTGCACTGGTCGAAGCGCCCACCAATATTCCTATGTGCTTATTGCTAATATTACTGCCACCGCGCAGAGCTTGCTCAGTCAATATCCTAGGATCACAATTCTGAAACAAATCTTTTGCTTCCTCTAGAATTTGTTCATAGTCCTGTAATGGGCGTGTTTTTATAGGCCGAAGATCTGAAAGCCAACTGCTAACTGAGGTGGGCGATGCGCCGACTTGGTGCGCTATTGCTGCGGGCGATTTCATTCCTCCTAGGTA